>Ga0180438_10000882_pt1 | contig 54997 bp, 30 predicted proteins | sample SS_ome_12_FD_132455 | JGI IMG/M metagenome (GOLD analysis project Ga0180438, IMG submission 132455) | Hypersaline lake sediment archaeal communities from the Salton Sea, California, USA - SS_3_D_2 metaG | ecosystem: Environmental > Aquatic > Non-marine Saline and Alkaline > Hypersaline >... | reverse complement strand
TGCCCCAGGAACCGGGCGTCACCTACACGATACGCGGGCCCGTCCAGGCGATGCGCGGCGGGATTCGGTTGTTGGGGCTGGGGATCCTCGTCGCCGCCGTCCTGGTCTACCTGGTCATGATGGCCCAGTTCCGCTCGTTCATCGATCCGCTGATCATCGTGCTGGCCGTGCCGCTGGGCTTCTCCGGCGTGCTGGGGGTGCTCTACTTTACGGGCACGAGGATCGACATCCAGTCGCTGATCGGGGCCCTCATGATGATCGGCGTCGTGGTGAACAACAGCATTCTGCTGGTCGAGTTCGCCAACCAGTTGTGCCAGCGCGGCTACGATCCGAAACGGGCCGCCCTGGCCGCGGCGCAGATTCGGCTGCGCCCCATTCTGATGACCACGTTTGCGCTGGTTGCGTCGATGCTCCCGCTGTCGATCCAGTTCGCGCCCGGCGGCGAGGCCATGCTCCCCCTGGCCCGCGCCTTCATCGGCGGCGTGCTCGTGTCCACGCTGCTGACGCTCTTCCTCGTGCCGTGTGTCTACACGCTCGTGAAACGCTCGGCTTCTGAAGAGCCGGCCCCGGCCGCTTCCTGAGGGCGGCGCGGTTCCGCTCGTCCCGGCTTTCAACCCGAAGGACGCCCCTTCTTGTTCGTGGCGCGTTGCGGCTCGGGCCGGGGGTCCGGCGGGAGTTGTCGCGGCGGCCTCGGGATGGTAATAATAATGGGAGAGCGATTCGGTACACGTACTTTCATCACGAGGTGAGGTTTGCTTACCGAACAAGACGTCGCGCGGACTTGGCGAAGGCTGTTCCAGCAAGGTGAGCGGAGCAAGGAGACTCTCGCCAAGGCCGAGGCACTGCTCGAAGAGCTGCGCCCGGAAAGCCCCCTGCGACACCGGTTGGGCGCGGAGCTCGACGAGCTCCGCGAGCTGACCGCCCATGGGCGTTAAGGGCGGCGGAGAATCGGCTCCCCGAAATTGGGGCTGTCGGGAACCCGCTGCACGGGGTTTCCCGCAAGTTTTCTGAGCAAGGCCCGCCGATCTCAAACGACGCAAGGGGACAGTCCCATCTTCGCTGCGCGAAAACGGGGACAGTCCCCGGGTTGCCCCCGCGCCCTATCGGTTGACGGTGATCGTGAAACTCACGCCGTGGGCGAAGGCGTTCTGGCGGTTGTAGAGGGTCCGCAGGCCCATGTCCGGCACCTCGTAGTTGATCATGTTCGAGGCCCGGGCCACGTTGTCGATCCAGATGCCGGTCCAGCCGGCCCCGACGTCGACGGCGCGCGTCAGCTTATAGCGGAACTCGGCCCGGACTTCGACCACGGGGCTGAACTCCTCCATGTGGGCCGCGTGGTTGAACGAAGTGGGGCCCATCAGGCGCGGCTCGAAGAGATCGTCATCGTCATCGTCATCGTCGTCCCCGGTGGGGCCGCCGGGCGGATTCAGCTCGGTCCCCAGTGTGCCCCGCTGGCGGAGGCTCTGGAAGTTGTAGCCGGCCATGCAGCGGCCCTCGAGGTTGATCATGAAGCGGCTGCAAATCTTGAAATAGCGGACGCCCAACTGCGGGCCGACGATGTGGTTCTCGGCCTCGGTGCTCCAGAAGCTGTCGGCCAGGATGGCGGGGACCTGCTGCGGGTCGTCGTCATCGTCGCCGGCAGCCGCCGGCTCTTCGCCCCGGGCGTCGACGCTGAACGTGTCGTCGAACTCCATGTAGCGCAAGCCCGCGAAGAACTCGATCCGGCCGCCGCGATGGAACGGCCGCGTGCGGTGGATGCACATCAGCTCCGTGCTCCAGTGCTCGACGCTGTTGCGGACGAACACGTCGTCGAACTTCAGCGGCAGATCGCGGATGACGTCGATCGTGGCGTCGGGGTCGTCGGGGTTCTGCGGATCCTGGATCTGGCCCACCACACCCTGGAGCAGCCGGGCACCCTGGGGGCCGAAGGCGGGGTCGAAGAAGACCATGTCGACGTCGGAGGCGGCGAGTCGCTGCGTCTGGTTGTTCAGCTTGTAGACGCCGAATATCCAGCCGTTGCGGTTGGTCACCCGGCCGAACTCGATCCGGTTGCCGTCGGTGAACGTCGAGCGCAGCTCGCCGGTGTCCATCGTGTTGGACTGGACAAACGAGTCCTGCTGCAGCACGCCGGGCTCAGGGCCGGAGGGGGGATTGGTCGGATCGCCGGAGTAGGGACCGTAGAAGACCAGGCGCGTCAGCCCCTCGAAGCCGATGGTCGTGGCGGTCGGCTTGGAGATCGCCCAGTGCAGCCCGTCGAAACGGAAAAAGTAGCCCTCGTTCGGCTGGATCCCACTGCCATAGGGCGACAGATCGGCGGGGGCGAAGACCTGCCCGTCCATCAGAGTCTGGCCCGGGGCGGGCAGGCCCGCCAGCAGGACGAGCAACCCAGCCGCCACGCAAGCGGTTGTGCGGTTTAGCGCCATAGTCTCGTACCACCCTGATCTTCGATCGTCTTGGGAGCGGCCCTGGTCTGCTCGCGCGGAGAACCCGGGCGCGGATCGTTCGTGACGATAGTATCGGTCGCGCCAGTCGCGAGAGTTGAGTAAGTTCGGTAAACCTTGCCGAAAATGGCGAGGCTCCGGGCCGAATCCGCTCCCATACTGGGAGCTATGAGATGCCTGGGAGAGATGCGAAGAATGGGCCAGATGGGTGTGCGGCGCTGGAAACTCGGCCCGAACGCGCAGAAGGAGCACTGGAGCGGGGGTGTCAGCACCCGTGGTGGCGGGGTCCCGTGGCCGCAGGCAGCTTGGCTGCGTTCCGGTTTGCGAGCGGCGAGCCGCCCGTCGCCACGTTGCGGCAGGCCGGCCGCGGGTCGCTACGTTCAGCTCCAATAGGCTGAGAGCACGACGTCAACGGGGTGAGAGGCCAGCGGATCGCCGGACGTAGCCCGTGTCTTGCACTCGGCAAAGTCGAGCAGCCAGACCACCCTGCTGAACTCGGCGCCCGCGCTCTCGATGTCCCGCTCGGTGAATCCCATGTCGACCGTAGCGCCGGTCAGCTCGGCAGCGTCGCCGGCGACGACGTTGCCGTGCACGCGGACCCTTTCGAAGTCCTTGGCCCGGTTGTAGTACGAGCCCAAGCTGTACAGGGCGGCGTCGACGGCGTCGCCGCGGAAGACGTCCTTCGACGAGAGGCCGTACAGGTCGGCCTCGTCCATGCCGCCGTTGGCGTAGGCGTGGGTCGCGTCGAAGAACTTGGCCCGGTTGAAGAACTTGACCGGCCCGGTGTTGTTGTACAGGTAGGCTTCCGTGGGCGTGGCCACGAGCCTGTCGTCCTGTGCCGAGTCGAAGAACTTGGCGGTGTCGAACCCGGTGCTGGCGTAGGCGTGGACGCCGTCGAACCCACGGGCTTCGTTCTGATAGCCCGTTCCGGTGAGGATGGCCGCGCTCGGGCTGGCCGCAAAAACATCGTTGCCGGAGGAGTCGAAGAGTTTGGCTTCATCTAGTCCGGCGCCCGATCCGTCGGCGACCACCCGTTCGAAGCCGCGGCCCTGGTTGTTGTAGCCCGGGCCGGAGAGGCCGGCGAAGGCCGGGGAGGCGACGAAGAGGTCGTTGCGGTCGGAGCCGAACAGAAACGCCTCGTCGTATCCGGCGCCGGCGTTGGCGTTGACCTCGTCGAAGTTCTTGGCCCGGGTGTAGTAGCCGGTGCCGTACATCGACGCTTCGGTCGGGCTGGCGCGGAGGGTGTCGTTGCCGGCGGAGCCGCCCAGGTTGGCCACGTCGACGCCCACGCCGCCGAAGCCGTGGACGGCCTCGAAACCCTTGACCCGGTTGTAGGTCCCCAGGCCCGACATGGAGCTTTCGGTCGGGCCGGCGGTGAAGACGTCATTGCCGGCCGAGTCGTAGAGCCTGGCCGTGTCAAAGCCGCCGTTGACGGCGTAGGTGTGGACCTCGTCGAAATTGCGAGCTTCGGCGAAGAGTCCGCCGCCGGTGAGCTGGGCGAACTCGAAGTTGGCCACCAGGAGGTCGTCCTGGCGCGAATCGTAGAGCTTGGCGACGTTGAAGCCTTTCTCGGCGTAGCCGAAGCTGGTCTCGAAGCCGCGCACCAACAGGTCGACGCCGGGGCCGCTCATCAGGGCGCCGCCGGACCAGGCGCCGAACACGTCGTTGCCGTCGCCGTCGTGGAGCCGGACGGTGTCGTGGCCGCCGGCCCCTTCGGCGTTGATGTGCTCGACGTTGGCCAGTCTCAGGGTGATCGTCCCACTGGTAATGGTTCCGTGGTCACCCCAGAGTTCGGCGATCTCACCGGCGGCCGAGCCGGTGAACAGCACGCTGTCGTCACCGCCGCGCCCGTCGACCTGGATCGTCACCACGTTCGAGGCGACCGTTTGGGTTTCTCCGTTGAGCTTGACGACCCAGTGCAGGGCGGTGGGGCCGGCAGTGACTTCGATCAGGTCGGCGCCGGTGGTGCCGGTGACGATAAGCGTGGCGGGCCCCGGGGGCTTGTCGCCGTCGCCGCCTCCGCCACCGTAGGAGGAACCGCCGCCGCCCCCGCCCCCGCCGGAGTAGGAGGTGGGATTCACCCCGACCACGCGGCCGAAGATCCCGGTGCCGTCGGCGTCGGGCCCGACCCAGACGACCGTGAAGTCTCCGTCGGCGTCTACGCCGATGTCCGGGGTGACTTGGTTGCCGTCGACCGTGGCGTTGACGCGGAACTCACGCAACGGCAGACCGTTCGAGGGATCGACCCAGTCCGACCCGTCGGCCAGCAACATGCGGGCGTAGATCCCGTAGTCGCTGGCGTCCTGGTTGTCCTGGTTGAAGCTCGACCAGGTGACCACGTAGTTACCGTCGACGTCCATATCGACGGCGGGGGTCATCTGCCAGTGTTCGGTGGTCTGGTTGACGCGCGTTTCGGCGCCCTTGGCGTTTCCGGCGGGGTCGTAGCGGCGGGCGTAGATGCCGTAGCCGCTGCCGTCCTGGCCGAAGCTCTGCCAAACGGCGACGAAGTCGCCGTCGGCGTCCATGGCCACTTTCGGACGGACTTGCTTGTCGGTGGTGTAGGAATTCAGACGGAACTCGCCGCCCTGGGGCGTGCCGTCGGTGGCGAATCGCTGGCCGTAGATCCCCCACGAGCTGTCGTCGCTGCCGTCACTGGCCCAGACAATTGCGAAATTCCCGTCCGAGTCCATGGCCACGTCGGAGTCCTCCTGGCGGTTGGCCCAGGTGGTGTTCACCCGGAACTCGTCGCTGGTGGGTACGCCGAAGGAGTTGTACCGCCGGGCGTAGACGCCGTCCTTGTCGCCGTCCTGGCCGTAGCTGGTCCAGGTGACCACGAAGTCGCCGGTGGCGTCCATGGCCACGCGCGGCACGTCCTGGATGCTCTGGCGGAACTGGTTCACGCGGAACTGGTCGTCTTGCGCGTTGCCGAAGGCGTCGAAGACGCGGGCAAAGACCCCCGAGCCGTCGATCGGGCCCTCGCCCGACCAGGTAATCACGAAGTTACCGAACGTGTCCACGGCCACGTCGGGGTCGGACTGGTGCCCGGTGGTGTAAGTGTTGACGATGAACTGGCTGCCCACGGGCTGGCCGAAGCGGTTGTACCGCTGGGCCACGATGTTGCCCTCCAGCGGGCCGTCGCCCGATTGCCCGTAGGTGGTCCATACGACCACGTGGTCGCCGTTTCCGGCGGTGGCCACGGCGGGCTCGTCCTGCCGGCCGATTTCGTTGTCGTTGAGCGGCTCGTCCTCCTCGCCGGGGTCGGGGTCGCCGGGCCCCTCGGGTCCCACCACCCCGCCCACCAGCACGGAGAAGTTCAAGTTGTAGTCGCCGCCCGGGATCCCGTCCCGATTGCCGTCCAGGCGGTTGCCCCAAATGTCCTCGATCCGGTCGCGGGCCGTGAGCACGTAGACGCCGCGTCCCAGCGGCTGGTTGCCCGGTTCGAGCGGGTCGGCGTCGAAAGTCAAGACTGCTTCGTACTTGCCCCGCTGCGAGCTGCCGTTGCTCTCGCCGGGGTCCAGAAGCGGGACCGGATAAGTCTCGGTCGGCATGAACTCCACGGAGGCCACGCCGTCGACAACCGTCTCCCCGTCGCGCGTCAGCAGCCAGTTGTTGGTGTTCAGCACGCTGTTGGTGCCGAATGCTTCCGTGTTCAGCGCCTCGCCGAAGTTGATCACGAACTGGGTGACGGCGTCCTGGAGCACCGCCCCGTCGAGGACCTGTTGGAGCAGCTTGTCGCCGTGGGTTACGAGGTTGTCGTCGGTGTCGACCGCGTTGAAGGCGTCGGTGACGGTCGGGCCCGCCTCGTCGGTGAGTTGCTCGTAACGCTGCATGAAGATCCCTTGCGGGTCCTCCAGGCCGGTGCCTCGGTCGCGGCCCGGGCCGCTCCAAACGATCACGATGTCGCCGGTATCGTCGACGGCCACGCCGGGGTATCGCTGGTCACCCGGCTTCGTGGAGTTGACCGGCAGCTCGTTGCCGATCTCCCCGTTGGGGCCGACGAAGGGGCTGCTGCCGATCGCGCTATAGCGGATGTACCGCTGGGCGAAGACGCCGAAGCTGTCCGGCTCGTCGGGATCGACTTCCGGCCCGCTAAATGGCGGCAGCGGCCTGTCCTGAAAGCTCTCCCAGACCACCGTGAAGTCCCCGTCGGAGTCCATGGCCACGCGGGAGAACTGCTGATCGTTCTCGCCGAACGTGTTCACTTGGAACTCGTCGTCCAGGGGGCTGCCGGCGGAGTTGAAGCGCCGGGCGTAAATGCCGTTGAGCCCCTGGGCCCCGGCCCCGTAGCCGGTGCCCACCCCGTCCTGGCCATAGCTGGTCCAGGTGATCACGAAATCGCCGTCGTGGTCCACCGACACGTCGGACCATTTCTGACCCGACGGGTTAAGGGGATCGGGCTGGTTGACGAGGAACTCGGGCCCGCCGGCCGAGACGATCTCGTCGATCCAGTCGGCGAAGGCGGAGACGCGGGTGTTGAAGGAGAACTCGCCGAAGCTGGAGTTGGTGAAGGGGTCGACGTCGGCCGGCGTGGATACCCCGCCGCTGGTGATTGCGGCGATCACGCCGCCGATGAAGGACGGTCCGCCCGAGTCACCCGGCGCCGTGTTGACCTCGTTGTTCCCCAGCCCGAGGTCGGCAAGCCCCAGCACCACGTCCATGGCGTCGTTGGCGGGCAGGCCGTTGTCGAAGTCGAACCAGAGCATGTTCGGGGCGAATCCCAGCGAGCCGCCGGTGACTTCGAAGCGGTTTTGCCCGGTACGTTTGGTTCCGGCGGGCAGGATCGCGCCCACGTCGCCGGTGCCGGTGGTCCCGTACCCGTAGATGTCGAAGACCGCCCCGATCTCGTTCCCGGTGCGGTTGATGTCGTAGCGTTCCGCGGCGGCCGGGGCCGGCGACTCGAGCACGATGATCGCCAGGTCGGCGCCGGTGTTGAAGACCGCGTCGATGAATCCTCGGTATTCCGGATGGATGAAGATCTCGGCCGAGTCGATGGTGACGTCGCCGGTGGGCAGTTCGAAGGTGGTCTCCACGTTCAGGGCCGCCAGGTTGCCGAAGTCGTCGGCCACGTTGTGGGCGGCGGTGAGGATGTGCTGCCCCGTCCACAACAGCGAGCCCGAACCGAGCCCCAGGCCGTCGACCCGGTCCAGGAGCAGCTCGACGACTCCGTCGAACCCGGAGCCGGGAGCCACCTCGTGGTTGATCGGGCTGTCGACCGTAACGATCTTGGGTTGGAAGTCCTCGGGTTCCAGTCCCCAGGACTCGAGCGCCTCCCAGGGAATCGGCGTGCCCGAGCCCGGCTGCGCGGCGCTGCGCGAGGTGCTGGAGCCGGAGCCGCGGATCACGTCGTTGCTGACGAACTGCTTGGCGTAGATGTTGGTCTCGTAGGCCGGGTCGCCGTCCTGGCCGGCGGAGGTCCAGGTGATCACGATGTCCCCCTCGGCCGACATGCCGACCGAAGGGAACATCTGGTTGTTCAGCGTGGTGTCGTTGACGAGGAACTCGCCCGCCGCCCCCTGGACGATCGTGGAGAGTTCGACGCGGGCACCCGGGTCGCCCGTCATGTCGACGCGTTCCAAGGTCAACTGGGGTTGGCCCTGGCTGCCGTCGGTGCCCACGAAGCGGACCACGACCTCGGTGTTGCTGATGGCCGAGACGATGGTGCTGGCCCCCAAATCGGCCAGCTCCTCCTGGATGGCCTCCAGAACGCCGAAGGTGCTCCCCTCATAGAGGATGTCGTCGGTCACGTTAGGGGTCGAAGGGTCGCCGGCCCAGCCCAGGGCGAACGTACCGGTCGGATTGTTCACGAAGCTGATAAGCTGCACCTCGTCGATGCCGCCGATCGGATTACCCGCCGGATCAAACCGCTGGGCATAGATTCCGTAGCCGCTGCCGTCCTGGCCCAGGCTTTGCCAGGCGATCACGAAGTCGCCGTCGAGGTCCATGGCCACGCTGGAGTAGCGCTGAACGTCGTCGGTGTCCGAGTTGACGCGGAAGGCACTGTCCAGCGGATTGCCCAGCGCGTCGAACCGCCGGGCATACACGTTCCAGTCGGTGCCCGAATCCTGCTGCGACCAGGTGACGATGAAATCCCCGTCGCCGTCCATGGCCACGGCCGGCGAGGTGGCCGAGGTCTCGGCCGTGACCTGGATCAGCCGGACGTTACCCGGCGGGTACTGGCCCTCGCGGTCCCCCGTGCCGGGATCGACCCAGGAAGTCTGGTCGTAAAGCTTGGCGAACACGCCGCGGCCGGTGGTCGAGCCGGGGTCGGTCTCCGCCCAGACCACCACGTAATCGCCGTCGGCGTCGCTGGCCACCGGCTTGGTGCTGTGGGGGAAGGTGTACTGGTCGCCGTCGGGCAGGCCGTTGACGATGGTCTCGCCGCCGGTGGGGCTGTCGACGTCGAACTCGCGGGTGAAGACGCTGCCGTTGATTTGGAAGCCGTTGCGTCCCAGCGGGTTGCCGGCCCGGTCGCGGAGCGAGTTCTTGGCGACCAGCTCGTAATGGCCGTCCTCCAAGGGAGTGATGCCGTTGCTGGCCCCGTTGCCGTCGAACACCACCACCGCTTCCCACTTGTTGCTCCCCGGGGTGCTGGAGCCCGGAACGTCGGCCGACATGTTCATTCCGAAGTAGATCTCGTGGATGCCGCCGAACAGCTCGACCCCGTCGCGTATCAAGGCCCAATTGTCCACGTCCGTCACCGCGTGAATGCCCTGGCGCATCATGTCCTCGTCGAAGGAGACCGCCAGGTAGTCCAACGGCTCGGGCACCTGGCCGCCGTCCTCGAGACGATCCCCGTTGGGCAGCATGAAATCGGTCACCAGCGGGCCGGCCGTGTCCGTGCTCTCGTCAATGCCGCGGGCGTAGATGCTGTACGACGCGGGGCTACCGTCGGTCAGCCGGTCGCCGTGCGTCCACGCAGCGACGAAGTCGCCGTCGGGCTCCATCTCCATCGAAGCGTAGAACTGCGGGTCCCCTTCGTCGCCGTAGGTGTTGTGGACCCAGATCGGGGAGTTCACCGCGACGGAGCCGCCCCGCTGGGCGGGCGGGGCTGGGGCCTGGTCGGATGAGCCGATGATTCCGCGGTAGAGGTCGGCGGCCGTGTAGTTGGGGTTGTCATCCGCGGTGGCCCCGGTGATGTCGGGCTGGTCCTGGCCGCCCGCCGTACCGCCGAAGTGTACCGCGAACTGGTGCTCGTAATCGGTCCCCACGAGGGTAGTTTGGAGGAAAGTCGCCGTCACCTGGGCCCCGCCGCCCAACAAGGTGCTGAGGTTGTTCCCGATCGGCCCTGCTAGGGCGGCGACGTTGTTGGTTCTGAATCGCATGTCGTTCGTCTGGTTCCCGCCCATGTCCAGGGCGAAGAACCCGTCCTCGCTGGCGTCGGCGGCCGCGGTGAACGTGAGCACCTGGACCTCGTCCCGCACGACAAACCCGTCGGTGGTCTGCAGGAACATGTCGACGTCGTGTACCTCACCCTGGAACGTGACCTCGAAGACGACGTCGTCGTACGTGGAGGGGTAGACCGGGTGATTGACGAGGTTGATCAGGCCGGGCACCCACGCGCTGGGCGGGGCGTTCGGCGGGACGTAAAAGCCTTGGGTCACCACGTCCCAGGGGGTGGGCACGCCGACCACGGCGCCGGCCCGGGTGTCCATCTCCAGTGTGCTCACCACGCGGACGTCAACCGGCCCTTCATACCACGGCTCCGGCCAGTTTTGGCCCGTCTGCGTGAGCCCCTCCAGTGCGCTCTCGATGTTCGCCGCCGTGGCCGCGGTGTTGATCGCGCCCCCGGGGAAGGTGACCACGTTCACGTTGACGCTCTGGCTGCCGGGCACGTACGGATGCGACAAGAGGAAAGTGAAGTTGTCCCACTCGATGGTCGGGTCGCCGTCCAAGGCCAGGAAAAACCGCGAGTTGTGACCGTCGCGGTGGGCGTTGATCACGTCGTCGCTGAACAGAGTGCTGGTCCCGAGATTCGGATCGGCGTCCCACTGCGAGTACATGACTCCGTAGCTTTCGCCCCGCATCTTCGTGGCCACGTTGTCCAGGATCGCTCGCAAACGGCCGATCTGCTCCGGCGTGACGCCGGGGTTGTTTCCTTCGAGCGTGTACAGGACCTCGTTGATCTCGGCGTCGATGTCGAGGCCGTTGAAGAACCCGAAGGGCAGACCCGAGCCCGGCGGGAACAGGGCGGCCAGGTCGGCGTTGGCCGGATCGAGCAGCTCGTCGAGGTACCACGTGCCGGGGATAATGGTGTTGTCCGACGTATCCGGTGCGTAGCCCTCGTAGGAAATGGTCAGGTCGCCGTCCGCGTCGATCCCCGCGTCCGCGAAATACTGACCCAGCGGCCAGAGCGGAGCGCTGCCCGTGTTGAAGCTGGCGCTGTTGACCCGGAACTCGTTGCGAATGATCCTGTTGGTGACGTCGGCGGGCGTGGGGTCCGCCACGGTCGGATCGTACAGCTCGTGCATCTGGGCGTGCACGCCCTCCGAAGTCGTGCCGATGTTGTCGTTGTCGAACGTCGCCTCCCAGGCGATCACGAAGTCGTTCTTCATGTTGAAGTCCACCACGGCATAGCCGCCGCCGCCCACGCCGAACTGGTTGATGAGCGTGACACCGTCCGGGTTGTAGATCTCCGCCCACACCGTGGTGAGATAGGGGGCCGGGACGATGTAGTTCGGGTCGCTCGTGATGTTCCAGGTGATCCCGAAATGCCCGTCGTGGCTCATGCCGACGAACGGACGGATGTGGATGCCCGTGTCCTCCACGTTGACCAGCCATTCGCTGCCAACGCGCTCGCCATCGCGGTTGAACCGCTGGGCCATGATGCCGTTGAAGAACCCCAGGTCCTGGCCCAGGTTGGCCCAGGCGACCACGAAGTTGCCGTCGCCGTCCATGCCCACGCTGGGGCTGAACTGGGCGTTGGTGGTGAACAGGTTCACCCGACGCTGGCCGCCCAACGGCACCACGCTCTGGATCGTCTCCGGCGTGCCGTCCAGATCGACGTCGACCGTAAACGGCGGATCGTCCGTCCAACCTCGCGGCGCGAACCGCCGCAGGAAGATGTCCGACACGCTGCCGAAGTTGACCGAGTCGGGCACCTCGCTCTCCCAGACGATCACGAACTCGCCGTCCGAATCCATGGCCACCGAGGGGGACGTCTGATCGTACTTGTCCGGCATCGCCGTCGACGGATCGTCGGGCTCCTCCGGGTTGACCCGAAACTCGTCGCTGGACTCCTTGACCGTCCAGGCGTCGATCTGCGGCGAACCGTCCAGCGAGTTCCCCATGTCGTCACTGGCCGAGGTGACCTGCAACTGCGGGTGGTTCAGCTTGGCCGAGTCGCCCACGAAGGCAAACTCGAACTGCGTGAGACTGAACGACCCGTCCGACTCGGTCAGCGGCGTGACCGCCACGTCCGGCAGCGGTGTGTTGAAGGCCAGCGGTTGCAGGTAGGGGCCCTCGATCCCCGGCACGCGGCTGGGCGGCGGGAACTCGATCGGGCCCATCGGAATCGCCTCCACCGTTTGCAGCACGAACGCCTCCTCGATCGCCGTGGCCGTCGCCCACGGGTTCGTGGGCGAAACGCTGATCGGCCCGATCTCGATCGGCTCGCGCAGCGTATGCACCTGCACCGCCGGACGGAATCCCGAGGTGAACGCGATCGACTCCACCGTAATCTCCGGCTGGTCCTCGCCCCGCGAAGCGTCGCCGAAATAGACCAGGAACTCGTGCGGGTTGATCGCCCGCACGGTCACGTCCGTCAACTCGCCGGGGATCCCGCGCAGGCTCGTCTGGATCTCCAAGGCCAGCTCGTCGATGTCGGCCGTCTCGTCATAGTTGATCGGAGCCACTTCGTTGAGCGGGTCGATCACCCCGTTGCGGTCCGAGTCGAACCCCAGCTCGAACGAGCCGACCAGAAGCTGCTGGAAGTCAAGGGGCACAAACGGTTCATAGGTGGCCGAGATCTGCAGCTTCTGGACCTCATTGCCCCCGTAGCTAAGCGTGAACTCACCCAGTGCACCCGTCACGTTGTCGACCGCGATCTCGTCCGGCAGCCGGATCCGCTGCACCTCGTCGGTGAAGTAGCGGGCGTAGATGTTCGCGTCGGTGATCTCCTCTTGCGTAATCGGGTCGACGATCGGGTCGCCGTTCTCGTCGACCACCTCGTCGTACCGCGTCCAGGCCACCACGAAGTCGCCGTCGTGGTCCGCGCCCAACGACTGAGCCCCCCTCGTGAACTGAATGTCGGCGTTGTATTGGTTGACTAGGATGTCGTCCGACTGCCCCGCCGACACGCTCAGCAGCGTTCGCTGCTCCAGCGGATCGATCATCAGACGTCGCCGCGCTACGTGCGTCGCGCTGCGCTCCGGTCGGCGGGACAGTCGCCTGCCGACGTTTTTCAGACCCGACGCCACGCGTCGCCAACCGGGCAATGCAAATAGGGTCATCGTTCTCATTCCTTAGGATCGATTTCCGGATTCCGGAAGGTAGTTGCCCATGGCCGGCGCCTGCCCCAGCTCGCCCCCGGCAGACGACGGCAACGCTTCCCCCAAACCCCCGCTCCCCGTAGGACGGACCCCTGGTCCGTCACCCGACGTAGGACGGACTTCCAGCCCGTCAGGCGACGGACCGGGGGTCCGTCCTACCCCGTCCACTCCATTGCCCGAATCCTCCGGAATCTCGTGGCTGCGCCGCAGCCAGAACGAGGACTCGGGATTGGTCACTGCCTCGCGCACCGCCGGCTTGTCCAGGTTCAGGATCGTCGGCCGGCAAACGCCCGGCAGGAACTGCACGTCGTAGATCTCCTCGCAGCCGCCGGTAAACTCGAACGTCCCCACTGGCTCGCCGCGCCGCGTGTCGACCACCGCCACACCGCACCGCAGCCGCCGCTGGCAGCGGTCCTGAATCGGCAGCCCGCCGAATATGTGCTTCTCGCGAATCTTCGACATCCCAATCACCGCGTAGGGCCCCACGAAGCAAAGCCCGCGCACGTACCCGTCGAGCCGGCAGACGGTGGTCGGCCGGCCCGAATCGGGATCGACCAGCAGCAGCTCCCCCGTGCCCGAGTTGAGCAGCCACAGCTTACCGTCGTACCAGCGGGGCGAGTGGGGCATCGACAGCCCGTCCAAGAGCACGCCGTCGCCGGCCACGTCCAGCAGCACGCCGCCCCGGGCCTTGTTCTCGCGCCAGCCGCCCGGCGTGTCGGTCCGGCCCAGGGCGGTCACGTAGCGGGGCTTGCCGTCGCGCAGCGCCAGCCCGTTTAGGTGACAGCGGTCCTCGGGAACCAAGTCGCTGACGAACCCCGGTTTCCAGGCCGGCACGAAGCTGAAGTCGTAGCTCAGCCGGGCCAGGCAGGAGAAGCGGGTATTGACCAGCCACAGCTCGCCGTCCGAGAGCGCCAAGTCGTGCGTGTGCAGATCGCCCGTGTGATACGTGGCCCGGGGCAGGAACAGGGCGTCGTATCGCCCCGGTTGGTCCTCCAGATAGTCGTGGGCCAGCGGCGGGGAGTTGGCAAACAGCCACAGATCGTTCCGCGTGGCCAGGGCCAGCCGGGCCCCGTCGGCCGCCAGCCCCAGCGGCTTGTCGAAGTGCCGCATCAGGAGCGTCACCCGGCGCCCGTCAAAACCGAGCATCGCCACCTTGCCCGCCTGGTACGTCGAAACCGCCAGCGATCCCCCGGACCCGGCCAGCCACTCGACAAACGCCGGAGCGGCGGAGCAGGTGATTTCAACGGGCTCGGCTAAGGGGATGGATGAGTTCATCAGCGATTTGTTCCGGCGGCCCGGCAGACGGTCACGCGGCTCGCTCAGCCGACAAGGTGCTTTCTACGTCGCTTTGCAGCGCAGAGGGCCGGCTGCGGACAAAGCGTGAACCACAACGGGAGGATCGCTCGCAACGGCGGCAAACCGAGGAAGAAGGCCACCAGACGCCACGGCCACCAGGCGGGGCCCGGCTGACTCCACGTCGCCGGTTGACCACGATAAGGGTTTTCCCACCACGAAAAGCCCGCCAAATCGCGGAGCAGTCCCCGACCGTACGGGCCGCCCGTCCCCGGAAGTGCCCTTCTCATCGTTCCACACCTTGGCTCACAGCGTCGGCGCCACGGCCCCTTCACCCGGCCGGCGCCGAACCTGGCCCGTGCTGTTCGTTCATGTAAACCGATTCGCACGCTCCTGTCAAATCATCTCGCGCAAGGGGACCGCTCTCCCCCGGTGGGCCGGCAGGATCGACCCCCCGACGAAGAGACCCCCCTTCCTCGGTTGTCTTTTTTCCTTATCTTAACCAAGTTATCATGATCGAATTGGGCCTTCCGGTCAAGGGGCTTCCCTCGTGGCCCCGCGTCTCACTCGGGGACACAATGGGTGGTGCAGTATACACCGAAGGAGCTACGCAAGCCTCGAAAACGTCCCCTCGTGTGGCGCGGGCGCCGGGCAGTCTCGCGCCCCGCCGACCCTCCGTCCTCGGGTCTGCGCAGACCCTTCTCGCCGCGGGGGTTGCCCCATGTCTATTAAACGCCTCTCGGGCGAAGAAGTTCCCACCGCGCCACGCGATTTCGACGGGTGAACGGATGACGCGAAAGGGACGCGGCTGACTTGCCAGCCGTTGGCGTGCCAGCCGTTGGGGTGCCAGCCGTTGGGGTGCCAGCCGTTGGGGTGCCAGCCGTTGGGGTGCCATGGGCGGCTTGTCCGCCCTTGGCCGTTGTTGCCGGGGCTGGCAAGCCAGCCCTACCACCCCCGATCACCAGTTGACTGGCCGCTGCGGCCCTTTCGGTCCTGGCAAGAAAAAGCCCCCGCAGGTGGGGCAGGTACCCGCGGGGGCCAAAGCATCAGGGCTATGCCCTGACCGTATAGTGGTAGTAACAGTGGATTTCGTCAGGCGCCGGACCAATTCGTTAGCCGATGTTGGCTGTGCCCGGAAATACGGACCTCACAATGCGCCAGACCGAAGCCGTGATCCGGTCGCGATGTGGGGACTACGGTGTGACCGGTGGATGACCACACCCTGGCACGAAAAAGGGACCACGTCTGTCTTGCGCGAACGGCCCGAGGGGTGCCTCACACAGAATAGACCCGGTCGCGTATTTCGCTGCCGGGCTCGCCACTCTTCCCGGCCCACCCCGCGCAAAGATATACTCTAAGAGTTCCCGTTGCCCAAGGTGCTTCCTGCCGTCCCGCAGTCGCGCCGGGGGACGGTCCTTGCCCGAGTTGGCGGTTCGTCGCGCCCACAACCCCCTCGATAGGAGGAGTATCCGATGCGATCCGGCCTGATCCGATGGACCATCTTGCCGCTGTTGGGCGCCGCAATCTCGACGCAGCTCCCACCCGGCGCTCTGCTGGCCCAGGCGCCTGCAGCGCACCCCGCGGGCGAGGAGTCCAAGGCCCCGAACTCCCAGTTCTTGCGCCTCCTGCGGGACGACAACCAGGCGCCGCTGGCCCTGCAAGCCGCCGTGGTCCGACACGTGCCCCGCGAGCGCAGCAAGACCGCCCCGGTCGTCGACCTGGTCTCTGCCGTCCACGTGGCCGAGAAGGACTACTACAAGCAGCTCAACCGGGAGTTTGCCGGCTACGACGTGGTGCTTTACGAGATGGTCGCGCCGCAGGGGACCCGGATTCCCAAAGGGGGCGGCGGCGGGAGCCAGAGCCCCGTCTCCATGCTCCAGCGCGGCATCAAGACCATGCTCGAATTGGAGTTCCAGCTCGATCAGATCGACTACACCGCGGCCAACATGGTCCACGCTGACATGTCGCCCGAGCAGTTCGCCGAGTCGATGCAGCGCAAGGGCGAGAGCATGTTGGGCATGTTCCTACGCATGATGGGCTACGCCATGGCCCGGCAGCAGGCATCGGGCAGCGCGAGCGACGCCCAGCTCCTCTTCGCCCTGTTTGACAAGAACCGGGCACTGGCCCTGAAGCGGATCCTGGCCGAGCAGTTCCAGGACATGGAGGGCTCGCTGTTGGCCATCGAGGGCAAGGACGGCTCGACGCTGATCAGCGAACGGAACAAGGTGGCCTTGAAGGTGCTCCGCAAGGAGATCGACGCGGGCCGCAAGAAGATCGCCATCTTCTACGGCGCCGGCCACATGAGCGACATCCAGAAGCGGCTCGCCGCCGACTTCGACCTGGTGCCAACACGCACCCGCTGGCTCGACGCCTGGAACCTGCGGTCGAAGTGAGCCCCTCGTAGCGTGGCTGCTCGCAGCCACGCGAGATGGGCGTACGTGCGAGCACGCATCCTACGCCCTTCGCTCGCGTCGGGCGATCTCGTCGCGGAGCAACGCCGCCCGTTCGTACTCCTCGCCGGCGATGGCGTCGGCGAGCTGTTCGTCCAGGGTGCGGCCCACGTCGTACTCCTTGCGCAGCGACTCCTTGAAGCGCACGAGTTGCCCGACCAGATCGTCGTCCTCGAAGTGCTCCTCGGCCTCGAGTTTCTCGAAGACTCGGCGGATTCGCTCCAGCCCGCGGTTGCACTCCTCGATGGCCGCTTCGGCCCCCTGGCCCTCGAGCGCCTCCAGCGCCGCGGCCTGGGAATGATGGAAGAGCACGAACGGCCGGTACTGCTCGTGCGAGAGGGTCCACTCCTCGTCGGGCGAGTGGGCGGCGGCGAAGTCCATCAGCGCCAGCGTGTGGTCCGCGTCGCGAATCGCCCGGCGGAACTCCCGCAGCGCCAACAGACATATCCGCCGGTGGTAGAACTGCAGGAATTCCCGATCCACCTCGAAGCACTGCTGCTCGCTTAGGACAAACTCCTCGCCCTCCGTGAGCGACTCCCGCAGCAGCAGATCGAGGTAGGTCTCGGCCCCGTCGGGGCGCTCGCCGTCGGGCCGGCCCTCCATCTCCATCTGCAGCACGCCCATCTCGATCCGCATCTGGAGCACGTGCCGCCCGTCGCGACAGCGCACGATCCGCGCGCTGATCGCACCGGGCTGATACGGCCAGTCTTGGAAAACACGGTCCAGGTCTTTCGGCGGCAACGGCATCGGACGACGGGGGGACTCCGGGGGGCTGAAATTCGTAGGGGGAACAGTTCCATTATACCCCCCCGTCCCCGGGCGGAAAAAGGGGCCGTGCCCGGTCGACGGCTCGCCGAACCGAGCGGCAGCCTCTTCGGGCGAAACGCCTTGTACGACGGCCTTCCAAGGCCGTCGAGAGGTCGGAGGTGACGGCGACGGCCTTCCAAGGCCGTCGAGAGGTCGGAGGTGACGGCGACGGCCTTGGAAGGCCGTCGTACTACGGAAGGGGCTTCGTCTCGCTTCAGCGAGACGGCTACGAGTCCCCCGCTGGCTGGCGGCGACGCTGCTTCTTCTCCGACCGCTGCCGCTTGCCCTGAAGGCGGCGCTCGACCGAGGCCCGCGAGGGCCGCGTGGGCTTGCGCCGCTTCGGTGCCACGGCCGCCTCGGCCAACATGGCCCGGAGCTTCTCCAGGCAATCGGCCACGTTGCGCCCCGCGTCGCGGAACCGCTGGCTCTCCAGCACCAGCTCCCCCCGGGCGTTGACCCGGCGATGGTGTTTCGCCAGGAAGCGTTTTCGCACCGGCTCGGGCAAACTCCGGCTCCGCGCAACCGGCCAGCGCAACTGGGCCTTGGTCGCCACCTTGTTGACGTTTTGCCCCCCCGGCCCCGAGCTGCGGACCTGCGTGATTTGGATTTCCCGCAACGGGATCTTCAGCTTGTCGTTGACGAAGAGCATGGGGCTATCCCCCCACCAGCTCAGAGTACGCCGTCTTCGCGTGTTCCAACAGCTCGGCGTAATCGCAGGTCTCGATCTCCTCGCCCAGCAGCTCCACGTCGAAGTAGCCGTCGTAGCCCGCGGATCGAAGCGCCGCGACCAGCTCCTTGATCGGCACGTTCCCCTCGCCGAGCCGGCAGCGGTTCTGCTCGCCAGTGGGGGGCTGCCGGGCGTCGCCGAGCTGCACGATGGCCACGTGGGGAGCGAGCTCCACGATCCGCTCCAGCGTCCCCTCCTGGAGCCCCAGATGGTACGTGTCGAAGACCATCTTCACCTGGGTGCTGCCCACGGCCTCGAACAGCGCCAGCATGTCCTCGACCGTGTTCAGGAACGTCCACTCGGCGGCGCAGCCCGGGTGCATCGGCTCGACGGCCAGGTACACTCCGGCCTGGGCCGCCACGGGGATCAGCTCGCCGAGCGCGCCGTGGATCAAACGCTTGGCGTGGTTGTAGGTATGCCCCGCCCGGGCACCGCTGTAGACGACCAGGGTGTCGGTCTGAAGGGCGGCGGCGGTCTTGACGGCCTCGATCGCGTCCTCGACGCTCTCGCGGTAGCTCCGCCCGTCGCTGCCCGTGAACCCCCCTGCCCACAGCAGGTGGGAGACCCGAAGCCCGCGCTCCCCGAGCAGTTCGATGCCCTTTTCCGGGCCGAAGTCGGAGAGCTTAGGGCGCCAGACGCCGATGGCCGGGATCCCGGCGGCGGCGTACTGGTTGACGTCTTCGTCGAACGACCAACGGAAGGTCGTCGTTTCGTTCATCGAGAGCTGAGCCATCCGTGCCCTCGCTTCCGTTTTCCTGCCCGGGGGGGGCACCGCAGCGACGGGCCGCTCCCGGGGCTGGCGATTTCCGCAAAGCCTTATGTCCCAAGTGGTTGCCGCTCGATAAGTATGCCGCAAAACCCGCCGCCTGTAAAGCCGAGGTCCCCCACGTTGTGGCCGGTCTCCTCCGCGTTGTGGCCGGTCTCGTGACCTAGCCACACGGGCCGACCGAAGATCTCCATCCCGGCTCGGAGACCTCCGGTCACGCACGCGGCGGGGTCAGGAGACCCGGGCCGAGCCGCGGAGGCCCGTGCCGAACAAGGTCCCCGGCCCGACTGCTCTTGACCCGCCTACGCCCCACCGGGGAAACTACCGCCCCATGTCGATCCTCTCGCGATACGTGTTTTTCGAGCTTTGGAAGGTGTTCGCGGTCGCCCTGGGCTGCCTGACCCTGCTGATGATCCTGGTCGGCGTGGTCCGGGAGGCGGCCTCGCAGAGCCTCCCGCTCGATCAGGTCGCCCGGCTGATGCCCTACGTGCTGCCCGATGCCCTGCGCGTGGCCGTGCCGGTCACGCTGCTCTTGGCCACCACCGCCGTCTACGGCCGGATGTCCGGTTCGAACGAGCTGCTGGCCGCCAAGTCGCTGGGCATCTCGCCGGCGGTCTTCCTCTGGCCCACGCTCTTCACCGCCCTGCTCTTGAGCCTGGTCACCGTGTGGCTCAACGACGTGGCCGTCTCCTGGGGGCGCAACGGGGCACGGCGGATCGTGGTCCAGGCGGCCGAGCAGATCGCCTACAACATGCTCCGGGCACGCAAGGAATACACCTCGCCGGCCTTCTCGATCGTGGTCCAGGGCGTCAACGGCCGGCGCCTGATGCGGCCCACGGTCACCCTGCCCGCCCGCGGCAGGACACCCGCCACCACGATCACCGCCGACGAGGCCGAGCTGGAGTCGGACAGCGAGGCCGGCGTGCTGCGGATCGTTTTGCGCAACGTGACCATCCACGTGGGCGACGTGGTTACCTACCAGGACCCCGGCGAGTACGTCCAGGCCATCCCGCTCGACGACGCCACCCGGTCGGGCAGCGCCGCGAAGCCCCCCTCGTGGATGGCCCTGCACGTGATCCCCGCCCAGGTGGCCGAACAGCGCGAAGAGATCCGCCGGGCCGAACAGGAGCTGGCGGCCCGGGCCGCCTTCGAGATGCTCACCGGCGACCTCGACGCGCTAAAGAGCCCCGCCTGGGAAACCCGCACCGCCCTGCTCGACAACCAGCGCGAGCGCCTCTTCCGCCTGCTGACCGAGCCGCACCGCCGCTGGTCGGCAGGCTTTAGCTGCCTGGCCTTCGTCTGGATCGGCGCCCCCATGGCCATCCGCCTCAGGCGCAGCGACCTCATGGGCGCGTTCTTCGCCTGCTTCGCCCCGATCCTGATCGTCTACTACCCCCTGCTGGCCTACGGCGTCGACGCCGCCAAGCACGGCACCCTCCCCCCACAAATCGTCTGGTCCGGCAACGTGCTGCTGGGTCTCTGGGGCGGGTGGCTCTTTAAACGGGTGATCCGCTACTGAGCCCAGTGACGGTGGGACAGCCCCCCCACCGCGGGCGGAAGCGGTGGCCGTCAACTGGACAGCGGGACTTTGGCCAATCTATAATCCTCGTGCTCGCCCGGAAGCCCGCCCGGCCACGTTGCTGTGTGTGCCCGCCGGTCGCCGGTGGGAGAGCCGTTGCCCTACCATCCCGCCTGCTGTTCACTCACGTGGAGAGGACCACCATGCACCGCCACCTGACCATCGCCGCGTCGTTTTTCGCTTTGTTTTTTGTCCTGTTGTTCGCCGGGGCCGATTGGACGCGGTTTCGGGGGCCCGATGCCTCGGGGATTTCCGAAGACACCGGGCTGCCGACCACCTGGAGCGCCACCGAGAATGTCGTCTGGAAGACGCCCCTGCCCGGCTACGGGGCCTCGAGCCCGATCACGTTGGGGGAGAAGGTCTTCCTGACCTGCTACAGCGGCTACGGGTTCGACCCCGACGCGCCGGGCGAGCAGCGGGATCTGAAGCATCACGTGCTCTGCCTCGATCGCCGAAAAGGCGAGATCCTCTGGGACAAGACGAGTCCCGCGGTGCTGCCCGACACGGAGTACGGCGGGTTCATGCTCCGGCACGGCTATGCCTCGAGCACCCCGGCCACCGACGGCCAGGGGCTGTACGCCTTCTTCGGCCGCTCGGGGGTTTTCGCCTACACGCTCGACGGCGAGCTGAAATGGAAAGCCGACGCCGGCTCCGGCACTCACTCTTGGGGCTCGGCTACCTCGGTGGTGCTCTACGACGACCTGGTGATCGTCAACGCCAGCGTCGAGAGCCAGGCCGTGATCGCGTTCGACAAGGCCACGGGCCAAGAAAAGTGGCGGGCCGAGGAGATTCCCATGTCGTGGAGCACGCCGCTCGTGGTCACCCTAGCCGACGGCTCCCACGAGCTGGTCGTCAACATGAAGGATCACATCCGGGCCTACGACCCGAAGACCGGCAAGCTGCTTTGGCACTGTAAAGGGGTCCAGGACTACGTGGTGCCGGGCCCGGTCGCCGACCGCGACGTGGTCTACGTCACCGGCGGTCGCCAGGCGGCCCGGATCTTCGCCGTGCGCTGCGGCGGGCGGGGCGACGTGACCGACAGCCATATCCTCTGGGAGGTACGCAAGACCCCGAAGGTGGCCATGCCCGTGGTCCACGACGGGCTGCTCTTCTATGTCACCCAGCGGGGCACGGCATCGTACCTCGACGCCAAGACGGGTGACGTCCTCTACGAGCAAGACCTCGGCTTCAGCGGCCGGGGCGACACCGTCTACGCCTCGCCAGTGCTGGCCGACGGCAAGCTGTACGTGGTCAGCCGCGAGGACGGCGCTGCGGTGCTGGCCCCCGGGCGCGAGTTCAAGGAGCTGGCCCGAAACCACCTGGGCGACCCGAGCATCTTCAACGGCACGCCGGTCGTGAGCGACGGCCAGCTACTCTTGCGCAGCGACAAGTTCCTCTATTGCATCGACGAGTAGCCGTAGGCCCGACGCTCCGCGGTTGCCCGGGGGCCCCTTGACAACGTCCCGCGGGCACTCGATCATGCGCCCAGTCTGCCTTGGGGCGCTCAAATGCAGAGCGCAGGTCGATGTTTCGTCGACCGGGTCCGGTTGGACTTGTTTCAGAGCGGCTCTCGGCGGTCGCACCGCCGTGCAAGGCAGTCGACGGGCGTCGCGGGCCCGAGAGCCGGCCCGCGACGTCCCGCCCTTGTCGAGGACGCGGCCTCGGCGCGGGGGAGCTGGCCCGGCGCCTGGGCGTCGATCCGGCCGGACCGCAATCCGCCGCGCCGTCGTTGCCGCGACCGCCCGAGGCCCCTTGACAGCCTCTCCCAGGTGCCCGATCATGCGCCAAGCTGCCTTGGGGCGCTCAAACGCAGAGCGCAGGTCGATGTTTCGTCGACCGGGTCCGGTTGGACTTCGTGAGAGCGGCGGCGAACCGCCTGATAGGTTACGCCGCCGCTGCCGTCGTAACCTATGAGGCGGTTTCGTTCGCAAGGCAGTCGGGTGCCGCGGGCCGAGCGCAGCCCGCGGCACCCCCTTTTCCTTCGTCCGTCGCGGAGGAGGGCGCCAACCGTGGGGCTCTTGGACTGGCTATTTCCGGGCCGAGGCTACGGCATCGCGGAGTTGGCCCGGCGCCTGGACATCGACAAGGCGCAGCTCCGGCGCTTGCGCGCACAATACCACGAGTTCACGATCCCCAAGCGTTCCGGCGGCAAGCGACGCATCCTCGCCCCGGAGCCGGGGCTGAAAACCCTGCAACGGCGGATCCTGCGGCGCCTGCTCGCGCGCCTGAGGGTCCACGAGGCCGCCATGGGCTTCGAGCGCGGCCGCTCGATTGTGACCAATGCCCGGGCGCATCGAGGTCAGGCAGTGGTCCTGCGGTTCGACCTGCGGGACTTCTTCCCCACCACGAGCGCCAAACGGCTGAGGCGCTACTTCCGGGGGATCGGCTGGAACCGCCCGGCCACGAAGCTGTTGCTGCGGTTGTGCACCCACGACGGCGGCCTGCCGCAGGGCGCACCGACCAGCCCGCGCCTGAGCAACCTGGTCAACTACCGCATGGACGCCCGCCTGGCCGGCATGGCCGCAGCCATCGGCGCCGTCTATACCCGGTACGCCGACGACATTACCGTCTCGTTCGCGGAGGACGACCGCGAGAGGGTCCACTACATGCAGCGGTTCGTACGCCGGGTGGTCGAGTCGGAGGGCTACGAGCACCACCACCGCAAGAAGCTCAGCATCCGCCGCCGCCACCACCGGCAGACGGTCACCGGGCTGGTGGTCAACGAGCGGGTCAACCTGCCTCGCGAGGTGCGGCGGCGCCTGCGCGCCGTCGAGCACCGTACGCAGCTCGGGCAGCGCAGCATCCTGGACGACTACCAAGCCTTCAGCCGGCGCAAGCGTCCCACGCTTTCCCGAGACCAGCTCGACGGCTGGCGCGCCCTTCAAGCGATGATCGCCCGGCAGGCGAGCGACGGGTAAGAGGCGGCCGAGGCGTCACCCGGGGACTGTCCCGATTTTCACGCAGCGAAAACGGGACTGTCCCCTTCAGCCATCGGGCAATGCGACCGGGCTCGCCATGCCCGCGCGACGCTTGCATCTCCAGGCTCGGCGGGATAGCATGGGACGCCGGTTCCACACGAGTCTCGCTTCGATCCTACCCCGAAAACCTCTCTTGCCTGGAGACAGTACCATGCTACGCAACTCGGTCGCTTGGGGAGTCGTGTTGGCGTGTACGCTGGTGGGCTCGTTGGCGGACTCGTCCGCGAGCCGGGCCGCCGCGCCCGAGAAGCCCAACGTCCTGTTCATCGCCGTGGACGATCTGAACGATTGGACCGGCTACCTCGGCGGGGCCTACCAGCCGGTCAAGACGCCGAACCTCGACAGGCTGGCGGCGCGGGGGGTGTTTTTTACCCGGGCCTACTGTTCGGCGCCGGCCTGCAACCCCTCGCGCGCGAGCCTGTTGACCGGCGTCCGGCCGTCGACCTCCGGCGTGTACAGCAACTCGAACCCCTGGCGCGTGCAGATGCCCGACGCAGTCACGCTCCCGCAGCATTTCATGGCCGCGGGCTATAAGGTCCACGGAGCGGGGAAGATCTTTCACGGGCGGTTCCGCGATCCGGCCTCGTGGCAGGTCTACTTCGCCCGGCCGGCAACCCTGTACCCGAAGAACCGGCCGGTCAACGGGATCCCCAACACGGCCCATTTCGATTGGGGGCCAATCCCCGGCGACGACCGCGACATGGGCGACACCGCGGTGGCCAACTTCGGCGTGCACTTCCTGCTTTCCGAGAAGAAGCAGCCGCCGTTCTTCCTGGCTGTGGGGCTGTTCCGGCCGCACCTGCCCTGGTACGTGCCGCGGAAGTACTTTGACGAGTACGCCCTGGACGAAATCGTACTGCCGAAGGTGAAGGAGGACGACCTGGACGACGTGCCGCCGATCGGGCGCAAGATGGCCCGGCCCGAGGGGGATCACGCCAACGTGCTGAAGTACAAGCAGTGGGAGAAGGCCGTGCGGGGCTACCTGGCCTCGATCACCTACGCCGACGGGCAGATCGGCCGGCTCCTGGACGCTCTGGATACGAGCCCCTACGCCGAGAACACGATCATCGTGCTCTGGACCGACCACGGCTGGCACTTGGGTGAAAAGCTCCACTGGCGCAAGTTTACGCTCTGGGAAGAGGCCGACCGGGTGCCCATGATCTTCGTCGTGCCGGGGCTCACCAAGCCGGGGGTGCGTTGCGAGCGGACCGTGAGCCTGCTGGACATCTACCCCACGCTGGCCGACTTGTGCGGCTTGCCGGTGGGCGAGCACCTCGAGGGGAAGAGCCTGCGCCCGCTGCTGGCCGATCCCAAAGCCGAGTGGGACCGGGCCGTGGTCACGACCCATGGCCGAAACAATCACGCGGTCCGCTCCGAGCGCTATCGCTACATCCGCTACAGCGACGGCACCGAGGAGCTCTACGACCACGAGAACGACCCCATGGAGTGGATTAACCGCGCCGCCGACCCCGATCTGGCCGAAGTCAAGCGCGAGCTGGCCCGCTGGCTGCCGAAGGTCAACGCCGAGGAGGGCCCACGGAAGAAAAAAGGTACGTAGTACCTTTTTTGCGGGAAGATGGGCAAGATGGGGTGACCTTCTTCGTTGTCACGCGGCCCGTCGCCGGTAGCTCCACCAGTAGCGGAGCGGCATCAGGCCCACCGCGATCACCGCGAGCTGGGTGGCGACGAAGATGGCCAGCTTCAGCAGCGCGCCTTCGGTGAAGCCGTAGGAGTGCAGCCCGACGCCTAGCTCGTTCACCCCAAACCAGGACCAGGCGGTGCAGACGTTGCCCGCCACGGCCAGCACGGCCAGTCCGCGCTGGCCGATCATGCGACCCCAGAGGGCGTGCAGGATCAGGGCGTTCCAGAGCACGATGATCAGGGCGCCGTTCTCTTTGGGGTCCCAACCCCAGAATCGCCCCCAGGCATCGTCGCCCCACAGCCCGCCCAGCACCGTGCCGATGAAGCTGAAGAAGAGGGCAAAACAGAGCACGCCGTAGATCATCCTTTGCAGGACCTCGCCGATTTGCTCGTCCTCGAACACTCGGACGGAGCGGAAGTAGACGTCGATGCGCTGGCGGAGCGCCGGCGTGCAGACGCCGATGAGGATATACAGCACGCCCAGGGCTCCGGCGACGAACGTCGCGGCGTATCCCAGGGCGATCGTGAGCACGTGAATCGTCAGCCAGAAGTTCGTGTCCAAGACGGCCCGCATCACCTCGAAAGTGTCGCCGCGGCGGGCGATGAAGTAGGCGATGTGGAGGGTCGACATGCCGGCCAGCGAGGCGATCAGGTTGCCGATCCCGGTGCGGAAGACCAACTGAATCACCAGCCCGAAGACGACCCCTGCCCAGCCGACGAACACGGCCGAGGAATACAGGTTGGTCACCGGCGGCCGGCCGGAGATGGCCACGCGCCCCGCCAAAGCCAGCGTGTGAACCACGAAGATCACGACCAGAAACCAGAAGACGGCTCGCCCGATCGGTTTGCGCCAAAACCAGAACAGCAGCCCCAGACAGGAGAAGACGAAGGCCGCGATGTAGAGTATCCACGACCAGAAGAGCAATGCGGCCCGGTTGAAAAACGCCTCGAACGCGACGGTCGCGCGGTCGTATCCCTCGGGTGGGTCGGCCTCGAGGAAGTCCTGGTACTCGGCCACGGCGCGGTTGAACTGGTGGGCGTCGCCCTCGCCGTAGGCGGATATGATCCGACGAATCGACGGCAGCGCCGGATAGGGCTCTCTGCCCGAGCGGCGGATCTCGTCCATGAACACGGCCATGCCCAGGGTCTGCCACGAGCCGGCGCCGGGCGGGGAGCGGGGATCGCCGGCCACCTGTGCCGACCGCGGAACCAGCAGCGGGGGCTCCTCCTGCCAGAGCATTTCCTCCCGCTGCAGGACCCGCATGAGGTCCTCCCGGACGTGCTCGGGGCGAATTTCCGGGAGCGAAAGCGCTTGGAAAATCGGATCCGCCACGCGGACTCTCCGCGCCAGATCGAAGACCTTCTTGTCAAAGTGGTCCACGTCCCCGGCGTCTTTCGCCTGGGCTTGGGCGATCAGTTCCTGCAACTCGCCGAGCTTATCGCGAAACTCCGTGAAGGCGTAGCGGTAACCGGGGCGGGGCTCCAACCCCAGTGCGTGGACCAATTGGTCGTGTTGAATGTGGAAGACCTTGTGTCCATAGCCGACGTTGGGCCGGGCGATCACGTCGGCCAACCAGCGGATCGCCGGCTGCCGCTTCCCTTCCTCGTCCTTGAAGGTCTCGCGGTCGGAAATAATCCGCAGCGTGCTGCGCGCCAGCGTGTCGAGCGGCTTCACGCGGCCCTCGTGGACAACCGGGAGACGGCCGAAAGCCACAAGGTCCATTTCCCCCTCGGCGGCCGTTGGCGGGAGGATCATCGAGCCGTACCAAGCCAGCGCCGCCACGACGGCTACGACGGGCGGCGCCCACTCCGGCACCTTCTCCCACGCCCGCGGCGGCGGGGACGCGCCGCGCCGTCGCTTCCCCGCGGCCGCCGGCGCTTTGCCCGTCTCCCGGGCCCCGTCCTCGCCCTCGACAAAACGCCGCGCGAAACGCACCAGGATCAGCCAAAAGTGGACCAGCAGGCCGACCGACACCACCATGCAGCCCACGTAGGGAATCATCCAGCCGGCGTTGTGCACCACGCTGAGCACCGTGATTCCCTCCCCGGTGTCGGGCGCGATGTCGTACGCGTGCTGGTAGAAGGTCTCACCCGCAAACCGAAGCGGGTTGTTCATCCAGATCTTCACCGGGCGGTCGACGCCGCGGCTGGGGTCGGTCAGGTGCACGTCGGAGGAGTAGTTCATTGCCGTGGCCGTCCCCACGTAGCGGTCCTCGCGCGCGTCGATCAGGCGCATCGAGTAGGGCTTGTACGTCCGCTTCGGCCGTAGCGACACCTTGTAGGTGGTGCCGTCCACGGTGATCCGCTCGGGAAGCCTGAAGTGCCGGTCGAACGCAGCCCTCAACGCCGGCCACTTGGCGACCGGTTCGGCGATCAGCTCGGGCACCGAGAAGCGGGCGCTGAGCAGGTAGTCGCCGATCGGCTGTTCCACCCCCGCCTTGTAAATGCGAACGTACGCCGAGGGGACTCCGCCGCGGCCCCGGGTGCCGGAGGTCTCTCGCATTGCATAGGCGACCACGCCCTGCTCGAAGCCGATCCCCGCCGTGGCCGGGTTGTCGGGGTTCGGACCCGGGGCGACTTTGCCCAGCACGGTGTTGGGCAGGTACCCGAGGACCTCCAACTCCAGCGGCAGCCCCAGGGATTCGGAGTGAATGACGGCCCCCTCGCGGAGCATCGACGCGGGAACGCTGACCACCAGGTCCTTGTCCGGGTCCGACGTATCGACCACCGCCAGCTCGAACGTGCCATAGTCCTCGACAAAGTTGACCGTCTCGCCCTCGCGGATGGTCATGCGGGCCCGGACTTCCGTGAGCCCCACCAGCAATTCTCCCAGCATCATCAGCGCGATACCCGCGTGGATCACCACCAGGGCGCCCTTCTTCTTGAACATCAGCCAGCAGCCGACCTGGAGGATCGCCGCGGCGAACGTGGCCTTCATCAACTGCCAGAGGATCCGCATGTTGGAGTCGCTCAGCCGGGCCGATTCGCCGCCGAGCACGAGCCAGCCGAGCAATACGCCGAGCAGGGCCTGGGCCCCCAGCGCGCCCCACAGCAGCCAGAACCGGGTCCGCCGTTCGCCCGCGGCCGCCTTCCTTAACTGCGACACCGTCACCACCACCGACGCGAGCCATGCCAGCGAAATCGCCACCAGAAGGACGTACCAGACCACGCCCCACCGGCCTTGCTGCGCCCAGCGGTAGGAGTAGTGAAAGCCCTGCTTGCTCCCGCCGCTGGCCACCACGGCCCAGATCGCCACGAGGCCCAGCAGCGCCGCGCCGAGCCCGATCCACAGCCGTCTTCCGCGGGCTTGGACCGGGTAGCGCAGCACCGCGGCCGCCGCCAGATTGACCAGCAACAGGCCCCCGATCAGCCAACCCCCGGGAAACGGAAACCAGCCCGCCACCTCCGGCCCGCTGGGAAAAAATGATTGTGGAAAGAAGACCTGCAACTCGACCCGCGCCACAGCGCACCGGAAGTACTTGTCGACCACCTCCGAGACGTCCATCTGCGTCTGGGCCATGGTGCCGGCGAAGACCAGGAAGACTCCTAGGGCAAGAAGCACCACGGTCAGCTTCAGCGACGCGACGTAGCTGAGCACCAGCCGGGTGTGTTCCCAGGGCGTCAACTCCGGCGTGGCCGTCTCGGTCGGCGCAAGCGGCAGGCGGCTTGGTGCCCGCTGGTAAGCAACCACTAGGCAGGCCACGCCGCCCCCCGCCGCCAGGACGGCGAACACCAGGGCGTACTTGGTGGCGGCGGGCGTGGCCGGCTTCAGCTCGGCCCCACCCATCTCGCGCCCCAGTGGCGACGACTTCTGCAGCTCGTTGATCGCCCGCACTTTGCTGGCGTTGGCTTCGTACCGCTCCCAGGCCACGAACAGCAGGACGGCGCAGACGACGAAACAGATGACGCCGATCAACTTGAGGTTCTTCGCGGACACGGCCGGTTCCTCTGAGAGCGGGTCTTCGGTGAGGCGGCAACCTCGTACACGGACAATCCTCAGTAACGAAAAAGGGACCTGGTTTGTTTTGTGCGAAGCACCCTTCGGGCCGTTCCGGAAAAACAAACCAGGTCCCTTTTCCTGCTCAAGACGCTAGTCCCGACCGCCGCCCATCGGCCCCATTCCCATAGGATGCGCCCCGTCCGAGGCGGGCATCCCTTCCACGTCGACGACCGTGGCCGTCGTGTCGCCCAACTCGACCGCGGCTGCCTCCTCGGCGAGCCCGCTGGCGTCGATCTCAACGAGCCCCACCTGGGCCCGCCAACGGTTGACGTTCGCCAGCACGTACTCCTCGACGTCGTCCCCGCGGAACTGGAGCGGAATCACCGACATCTCCAGCGCCGGGTCGTCCGGGTCGGGCCGGATGGTGGCCAGACGCATCCCGCCCCCGGGATCCTGATGCCATCCTTCGGGCAGATCCCACGTTGGCGTGGTCCCTTCCCCCTCGCCAAAGTGAATCGACTCGACCAACGCGGCGAACTCCTCGGCGTGTGGCGCCACCGCGTCGGCCGGCCCGATCATCTTGAAAAACCAGCACTGCGACCCGCGTGGAATGATGGCCCCCAAGAGCCGCTGTTTCGTTGCGACGGCGGGTTCGTGCGGGTTGGCCGCCGTCCCGACGGGGGGTTCCGCGGCCATTCCGTTCGGGTGCGGCGAGGTGGGCGAACTGTCCCCCGCCCCGCCGGCCGACGGCTTGTCGACGTAGTAGCGCTCGATCTCCTCCTGCCCACCGCAGCCGGCGAGCACGCCGAAAAACGAGAAAAGGGCCAAACCGAAGAGGGGCACAGCGAAGGGTGAGCGAGTGGCAAATTGCTTCATGGTCCTGACATGCGGAGCGAAGTCCCCCGAAGGGATGGGATGCGGAGCAGCGCCTGGCCGCCGCCCCGAGGCAGGTGGGGGACCGGCGAGACCGCCGTTGGCCGCCCGGCGGGATGCATTGACTGGAATTATAGCGCGACCGGGGGGAAAGGGGTAGGCTTCCTCGTGAGCGGGCGATCTCCTCGCGACCCGTCGTCCGGCCTGGGGAACGGTGCCGGATCCACGGTGGCGTCCCCGGGCCTTCCCGCAAGTCATTGCAAGTCCCTTGAGTGTCCGGTACCATGGGGGAGTCGGAGGCCCTCGTTCTGACGGCCGGTGATCGTGCAGCCGGCCGGTCCCCCGTCGTTGCCACGGGGAGAGCCATGCCGGAACGGTTCGATCCTTATCACCGTTGGCTGGGTATTCCTCCGGAAGACCAGCCGCCGAACTATTACGTGCTGCTGGGGCTGCGGCCGTTCGAGTCGGAAGCCGACGTGATCCAGAGCGCGGCCGACCAGCGGATGGGCCATCTGCGCACCTTTCAGACCGGCGAGCACTCGGCGCTTTCGCAGCAGCTTCTCAACGAAGTGGCGGCGGCCAGGTTGTGTCTCCTCAGCCCGGCTAAGAAGGCGGACTACGACGAGAAGCTGCGCGCGAAGCTGGCCAAGCGCTGGGGGCTACTGGTTGCGGCGCCGCTCGAGCCCAAGTCGCCCGCTCCCTTCGACTTTGCCCAGCAGGACCGGCAGCCAGGGCGCGTTGCGTCGCGAGCCGGGACCGACCGGACGAAGCGGGGGCTGGTCCTCGGCGCGGCGGGGGTAGCGGGTGTGCTGGTCGTGGCCCTTCTGGTGTGGGCGTTGGGTGGTGGCGGCGGCGGGCCGGAGGATCGCGCGGCGAAGCAGGACGTGGGCCGGCCGGCTCCCCCGCCGCCACCGCCGGCTTCCCCACCGCGTGGGACGGAGGCTCCGCCCGCCGGACCGGAGACGCCACCTACCGGACCGGAGCCTTCCTCGGCCGGACCGGAGATTCCGTCGGGGCCGTCTCCGCCCGTCGACTCGGAGCCGACGCCCGGCGGAACGCCTTCCGAGTCAGCGGAATCACCCCAAGTTGAGCACGGGGAGGCGTCGGGCGGCCCGCGGCCCGAGGGACCGCCTCCGGACGTGGCGCCTCCCGATCAGGCGGCGGAGCCGGCGGCCCGACTTCCGCTGCCTCCCCAGGCGGACCGGCAACGGGCGCTCAAGGACCTCGGCGAGATCTTCGAGTTTTCCGAGTTGAAGACGCCCCGTGAGAAGCTCGATCTGGCCGGGCGGCTGCGGGGTCTGGCCGGCGAGACGCAGAAGCCGGTCGAGCGGTTCGTGCTGCGGTACAAGGCGATGGAGCTTGCCCGCGAGGGAGGCGACGCCGCCTTGATGCTCGACGTGGTCGAGGCGATCGCGGCCGAGTTCGACGTCGACGCGCTGGGCGTCAAGCAGAGCGTGCTGCTGTCCTTCGCCCGCGACGCCACCGACCGACGGAGCATCGGCTCGTTGGTCAAGAGCGGGATGCCGGTGGTCGACGAGGCTGTAGCCGAGCACCGCTACGACGCCGCGTTGGCGATCACAGAGGCGATGTATGCCGCCTGCCTTCGCCCGGCGGGCGTGGAGTACCGCAAGCAGGTCTATGACCACCGCAGGGCGCTGACCGAGCTGGGCGAAGCGAGGGAGCAATTCTTGGGCGCGGTGAAGAAGCTGGAGACCAACCCCGAGGACGCCGAGGCCCACCTGCTCGTGGGCCGGTGGTACTGTTTGCGGGAGGGGGATTGGGAGAGGGGTTTACCCCACCTAACCAAGGGGAGCGACGCGGGGCTCCGCGCGGCTGCCGAAAACGACCTTGCCGGGCCGACCGATCCGGACCCCCAGATTGCCGTGGCCGACGCCTGGTGGGATCTCGCCCAGTCGGCCGACGAGCAGGACAAGCTTCCGCTGCTGGGTCGGGCGGGGTATTGGTATCGGCAGGCCGAGCCGCGGGTGGTGTCGGTGCTGCTGAAAGAAAAGATCGCCCGGCGTCTGGCTGAGGTCGGGCAGGCTGGCCGTTTGGCAAGTGCCGCCTCCGCTGGCCAGGAACCGCCGGCCGGGCAGCAGGAACCGCCGGAAGCCGGGACGGACGTGAAGTCGGGCCTCTATTTCGTGCGACAGGCGAAACGGGGGCTGTGGGCGAGGATCGTCGGCGCGGGAAACAACCACAACGAAGTCCGGCTCAATGGCGCCCCCTTGATGAAGTGCGACCGAGGCAAGGCCAGCAGTGCGGCGGCGGTGCTCAAGGAAGGAGACGTCCTGACCGTCAAGACCGGCGATCGGTTCGACATCATGAGCCACTGGATGGTGTTTTTCACCCGGGAGGGAGAGTATCTGTTCCAGACCTCCGACGACTGGATCGCCTACCTGCCGAAAGACAAGCAACAGTGGTGGAACGTTCGCAACATCAAGCCCGAGACACAGAAGGCGAGATACGCACCCGATTCCCGGGAGTACGTGAACCTGATCCAGAACGCGGCCGAGAAGGCGCTGCCGACCTTCCCGAAGGCACGGCCGATCTACAGCCCGATGAAGGGAGAGAGCCAATACGGCGACGCTTATCTGTACCACGTCTTGACGGTGGAGGACCTTCTTCCGAAGAAGCCGCCTGCCAAAGACGAGCCGCTTTCGCCCGACCGCACCCCCGCCCCGCCCGCGCAACCGACCGCGCCGTCCGCCGGCGCGAAGCTGCCTTCTTTCGACCCCGGCCGGGCTCAGCTCGTGGCCACGCTGAAAGGCCACGAGGGGTGGATCGGCGGCCTGGCGTTCAGCCGGGCCGGGACCGTCCTGGCCTCGGGAAGCCTGGACAAGACGGTGAGGTTCTGGTCGGTGCCGAGCGGAAAGCCCGCGGGGATGCTCGGACCGCTGAAGCACCGGGTAGACGACCTTGCCTTGAGCCCCGACGGCTCGATCCTGGCCTCCGGGAGCATCGATCGGACAGTCAAGCTTTGGGACGTGGCCACCGGCGAGCTGCAACGAAAGTTCGACTGCTTCGGCGGCGATGTTTGGTGGGTGTTGTTCAGTCCCGACGGGACGCTGCTGGCGTGCAGCTTCGGCAAGACGGTCCACGTCTGGGAAATGCCCGCGGGGCGCCTGCGTCACGCGCTCGCCGGACATTCGCAGGGAGTAGCCCGGATCGCCTTCCACCCGAACGGCTCGCAATTGGCCGTACTAGTCGGTCACTCCGTCGAACCCTGGGATATGACCACCGGAGAGCTCAAAGGGACACTGGCGGCCCAAGACGCCGGCGACCTGAAGGCGATCGCCTTCAGCCCCGATGGCTCCTTCCTGGCCGCCACGGGGAAGGGCAAGATCGTGAAGCTGTGGCGGAGCCCGGACACCGGCAAGAATCGCTGGCCCAGATCGTTTGTGACCCGGAGAACCGCCCTAACGGATTTCGATATCTGACCGCTGCCGGCTCAATACAAGCTCGGGATCGTCTCCGTCCACCCCACCACCGGCACTTCGGGCATCATCACGAAGATCTCGACCCGGCGGTTTTTGCGGCGGTCTTCGGGGGTGACGTTGGGGGCCACGGGCTGGTGGGGGCCGAAGCCGGCGACGCCCAAGCGGTTCTCTTCGAGGCCCGCGGACCGCAGGAAGGTGGCCACGGCCAGGGCTCGGGCCGTGCTGAGGTGGAAGTTGCTGGGGTATTTCTCCCGCGTGGGGCGACCGGCGATGCGGCGGTTGTCGGTGTGGCCGGCGACCATCACCTTCAGATCGGCCCCTTCGGGCGACTTGAGCACGCGGACCAGATCGCCCAGCACGTCCTCGGCCCCGCGCTTCAGCTCGGCCTCGCCGCTGTCAAACAGCACGTCGGTATCCAGCTTGCTCACACCGGTGGCCGGATCGAAGTGCAGCCCGGGGTGGCGCTCGGAGAGGGCGGCCAGGCGTTTGGCCACCTCGGCGGGCAGGGGCCGGCGCCGGTTGGCCAGGCCGCCGAGCTCGTCGCGGAGCCCGGCCCGCTCGCGGCGGAAGGCCGCCAGCTCATCGCCGCTTAGGCCCGCGATGTCTTCGATCACGGCCAGGTCCTCTTCGGCCCGCATCAGCCGGTCTTCGACGTTGCGGGAGTGGGTCCGCAGGTTCTCGATTTCAGCGAGCTGGGCCCGGTTCTGTTCGGAGAGGACGCGGTTTTGGGCCTGGGCCTCGTTGTACTTGCGGCGCGAGACCGCGCAGCCCGGCGCGGCGCAGAGGCCCGCCAGGGCCAGGCAAAGGCAGAAGCGAGGGGAGATCATCGTTCGACTCCTTTCGAACGGCCGGTCGGCGAGAGGCGTGGAGCAGGCATCCCTGCCTGCTGTGTGGGACCGCGTGGCTGGTGGTGGTTTGGCGGACGGGGGTACCCGCCGCCGGTTGGTTGGCTTAACCCTCGAACAGGCTGAGGACCCAGTCCATCATGGGGCTGGTCCACTCGTGTGTTCCCCCCCAGCTATTGATGTTCTTCATCAGGTCGTACGTGAACCATCCCCCGAAGACCAGCACGATCACGCACAAGGAGAGCGAGAGGACGTTCCAGATCGAGTAGGGCGCCTCGGGCAGGACGGCGCCGGGCTGCGTGAGCGGGGCGCCCTGGGCCGCGGCTCCCGGCTGCACCCCCAGGGCTCCGGCGTCGGCACCGACGATGCCGAAATCGGCGCCCGGCTCCTCGTCGAGCATCGCGGCCATGCCGCCGGCCCCGCTGCCGGCGATCATCGTGGCAGCCTCGTCCCCTTCGCCCTCGGTATCCAGGGCGATCACCTGCGAGCCGCTCTCCGACTCCTCGTCAACGGCCTCTTCCAGGGGCGTCAGCAGGAAGTCGTCGTCGGTCTTCAGCTCGGTGGGGGCGTCGGTGTCGGCCTCCTCGCCCAAAGAGATCATGTCGTCTTCGCCGAGCTGCAGCGCGGCGCTGGAGTCGCTCTCACCCAGCTCGAGCGGCTCAGAGAGCGACAGTCCGCTGTCGGCCGGGTCGACCAGCGAGATGCCGCTGTCGCCGCCGATGGTGATGTCGCTTCCGGTTCCGCTGCCGCCCAGAACCAGGTCGTCGTCGTCGAGGTCCTTGCCGGTCAGGTCGATGGTCGAGCCGCCGCTTTCGGCGGACTCGCCAAGCTGGCTGTCCTCGAGGCTGACGTCCTCCTCGAGCGTCAGATCGAGCTCGTCCAGACCGGAGCCCGACCCTTCGCCGCCGGAGTCCTCGGCGCCCAGCTCGACGCCGCTGCTGGCGGCGAGCTGCAGATCGCTGTCGGCGGGGCTGCTGCGGTCCTTGTCGCCGCCGATGACGCTTCCGGAGAGCCCGGCGTCGGAAGCGCCCAGCTCGACCTCGCTCAGGAGCACGTCGCCGTCGTCGTCGGCCGCTTCGTCGCCGCCGCTGCGCCGAGCGGCCAGCTCGTCGACCTCTTCGACTTTGAACTTCCAGTTCGCCCCGTCGCGGTAGCCGTGCAGCTCGTTGCGCTGGTGCATGGCGGTGACGTCGGCGGGAGCGACGCCGAGCACCTTGGCGGCCTCTTCGGCCGAATAGTACTTTTGGGCCATGGTGACCTCCCGGTCCCTCTGCCGGAGACCGTTCGTTTCCCGGTCGGGGGTTGCGGGCCGCCCCGGCCGGGAATAAGCAACCACTTACCTCGACTCCAGCAGCGCCTGGATTTCTCGCGGCAACGGGGTCTCGCAGTTGAGGTACGTCATCTGCAAGTCCCAGTGCACGTTGCGAACGCTGCGGAGCCCGATCTTGCCTGTGGCCGTCTCGATGTGATAAACGCCGATCACTCGCAACCGCGGGTCGATCACCGTGATCAGTTGCCCCGTCTCGTCGGCCGGGCCGGGCAAGGCCAGCATGGGGCCATCGGCCGGGCCCGGATACTCCCGGGGCAACTGCGCAAAGACCTCGCCGCGGTCGTCCAGCGCACAGTTGGCCGCCAGGGCCAACCCTGCGCCTACCAGGGCCGCCAGCACCGCGCTCCTCATGGTAACCCCTTGGGATTAGGAGGTTTGGGAAGCCGGGGCCCACTTCTCCATTGTAAAAGCCCCGGCTTCCATTGCAAGCCAGTAACACGGCCGGAAGAGTGTCGAGAAGAGCCGGGCGGCGAGTTTATCGGCCTCTCGCCCCTGTCGCAAGGGCAGGTTCGTCGCGGCACGGCCACAAATACCCCTGCTGGGGGGGTGCTGGGGGTGGCGCGGTAGCGAAAGTCGCCAAGACTTTCGATGGGCCGGGACCGGCCGAGACTCTTGGCGAGTCTCGCTACCCGATATCTAGTCAAGACCTGACCCCAATCCGGCGCTTTCCGCCGGTCGCCATCCCCCCTAGAATACCCGGATGGAATCCGAAGCGTCCAACAGCACGATCGGGCTGCTCCTGAGCGGTGGGCTGGATAGCTGCATCCTCCTGGGCCATCTGCTGGGGCAGGGCCGGACCGTGCAGCCCTTCTACGTTCGCTGCCGCCTGGCGTGGGAGGACGACGAGCTGGCCGCGGTCCGCCGGTTCCTCCGGGCGGTGGGCCGTGCTGGGCTCCGCGAGCTGGTCGAGCTGGAACTGCCCCTGGAGGACGTGTACGGGGAGCACTGGAGCATCACCGGGCGCGACGTGCCGGGCGCCGCGACGCCCGACCAGGCGGTCTACCTGCCGGGGCGCAACGCCCTGCTGACGATCAAGCCGGCGCTGTGGTGCCGCCGGGAAGGGATCGAGGAGTTGGCCCTGGCCGTGCTCCGCTCGAATCCGTTTCCCGACGCCACCGAGGAGTTCTTCAGCCGGTTCGAGTCGGCGTTGGGGTGTGCCACGGCCGGGCAGATCCGGATCGTGCGGCCCTTCGCCGGCCTGGGAAAACGGGAGGTGATGCAACGCGGGCGCGGGCTGCCGCTCGAGCTGACGTTTTCGTGCATCGCCCCGGTCGACGGGCGGCACTGCGGGGCGTGCAACAAGTGCGCCGAGCGCCAGGCGGCCTTCCGCTCGGTCCGGCTGGCCGACCCGACGCCGTATGCCACGCCGGCCATCGCCGGGGATGGGGCGGCGGCGGTGAAATGACCCGAAAGGCAGCGACAATCGCACCGCGGGCTTCCGCCCGCGGCTACTAGCCACACTTCACTTCAAGTGCCGACTCCCCACTCCCCACTTCCCACTTCTCACTCGCCATGTTCCGCGTTACCCGAGAGATCGAGTTCTGCTACGGCCACCGCCTCTTGGAGTACGAGGGGAAGTGCCGGCACCTGCATGGTCACAACGCCAAGGCGGAGGTGGTGCTCGACGGCGACCGGCTGGACGAGCGCGGGATGTTGCTCGACTTTGGCGAGATCAAGCGGGTGGTGAGTCGATGGGTCGACGAGACCCTGGACCACCGGATGGTCCTGCGCCGCGACGATCCGGCCGTGTCGGCGCTGCGCGAGCTGGGCGAGCCGCTGGTGCTGCTTTCCGTTAACCCCACGGCCGAGAACCTGGCCAAGCTGATCTTCGAGTATGCGTCGGTCCAAGGGTTTCCGGTCGCCGAGGTGCGGCTGTGGGAGACGCCGCGGTGCTGCGCGGCGTATTGCCCCGACGGGCCGGACGACCCTATAATCGAAGCGACTTTCCTCAGCGCGGCGCCGTCGGGGCGTGCCGCGGGTTCGCAACAGGAGAACGAGCCATGAAACCTTGGGCGATTGGAGTGCTGGTGGCGTGTGCCGCGGTGGCGGTGGTGCTGGTCTGCGAGCGGCCGGCGGAGGCGCGGATCCACATCCACATAGGGGCGCACTTGCCGGGCTATTACTACCCGTACTACGGCCCATACGCCGTGCGGTATCCGGCCCGGTACGTGGCGCCGCCGGTGATCTACGGTCCGCCGGTGCGGGTCTATGCCTATCCGCCGGCGGTCTACGGCCCGCCGGCCTACGTGCCGCTGCCCCCCCCGCCACCGCTGCCCTGCCCTCACTACCGAGTCTGGGAGCGGTAGGGCGAATCGCCGCACCGCAGGACGGACCTCCGGTCCGTCTGCTTCCTGTGAGACGGACCGGAGGTCCGTCCTACGGAATTGGCGACCTGAAGTGCGGTCGGCCGGGCCGCCAAGAAAAACAACAGTCCGGCGGCCCATGTTGGGTGGCGCCGGACTGTCTCCCCCCCTGGGAACTACTTCTGCTTCGGGCATCCCTGCCCGATACGGGCATCCCAGCCGTTTTATCGGAGCAAACGGGCCTCCGGCTTTGGCAAACTTTCGCGGTTGGTGCGATTCTGTGGGCCCGCTGCGGGGGCTGCTGCGGTGATGGCCCGATGGCTCGAACTGCTCACCGCTTTCCTCCGTAGAACGGGCATCTTGCCCGCCCTTCCCCCTCCCCCTGGGCTTTTCGCGGTCTACCCCTCGTTCCCAAGCTGGAGCTTGGGAACGAGGGTGTTCGCGGTTTCGGCTCAAAAACTTGGCCGATTGGGCCGATTTTGAGGATTACGCGGACTTGATGGGCCGGCCACGCCCGGATGCCCGGCCGGCCCCCTGCCCACCCGACCCACGCAAGGAAGCACACCGTGACCAGATCCGGCGATTTCGGCCAGGCGGCCGCCCGCTCGCCCCTGCTTTGGGGTGGTGCCGCGGCCCTGGGGTTCTACGGCCTCGTCCATTCCCAGGTGCTCGACCACGGACTGGTGACCCGCTACTGTGCGAGCCACCCGGTCGAATACATCACCACGACGATGTTCTTCATCGGGCTGGCGGCCCTGTTGATCCGCTGGCTGGAGACTGTCGTGCAGGGCTCGCGCCTCTCCGAGCCGCTGCTGGGCCGCATCCCGTCGGGCGGCCAGCCGGTCGGCGACTGCGAGGAGCTGCTGGCGAGCCTCGATCGGCTCCCCGGCTCGCGCCAGCAGGACTACCTGGTCCGCCGGGTGCGCGACGCCCTGGATTTCGTGCGCCGCTGGGGTTCGCCCGAGAACCTCGACGAGCAGCTCCGCTACCTGGCCGACCAGGACGCCGCGCAGCTCCATGCCCGATACGCCCTCGTCCGTGTGATCATCTGGGCGATCCCCATGCTGGGATTTCTGGGAACGGTGATCGGGTTGACCATGGCCATTGCCAACCTGGACGTCAAGGTGCTCGAAGAGTCGTCGTTCGAGGTCGTAAGCGGCCTGGCCGTGGCCTTCGACACGACCGCCCTGGCGTTGGCCCTTTCCTTGTTGTTGATGTTCGCCCAGTTCCTGACCGACCGGCGCGAGAGCGCCCTGCTGGGGGAGGTCGACGAGCAGGCGGCGGCCGAGCTGGAGGGCCGCTTCGAGCACGTCGCCCCCACGCCCGACGGCCAGCTCACCGCGGTGCGGCGCATGGCCGAGACCGTGGTCGAGGCGGCCGAGCAGCTCGTCCACGGCCAGGCCGAGCTGTGGCAGCAGTCGCTCGACGCCGCGGCCGGACGCTGGGCCGAGATGGCGCGAAGCTCGGGCGAGCAGCTCGAGCGGGCCCTCGCCGGGGCGCTGACCGAGGGGCTCCTCGCCCACGCCGGCCAGCTCGCCGCCGCCGAGAAGGAAGCGGCCGATAGGGCCATTGCCCGGTGGGACAGCCTCCAGCGATCCCAGGCTCAACAGATCGAGGCGCTCCGCGGGCTGCAATCGGCCATGGTGCAACAAGGCGACGTGCTCGCCCGGGCGGTCGAGGCCAGCGGCCAGGTCGCCCGGCTCCAGGACGCATTGAACCGCAACCTCGCCGCGCTAGCGGGGGCCAAGAACTTCGAGCAGACCGTGATGAGCCTGGCGGCGGCCATCCATCTGCTCAACGCGCGGCTGGCCGACGGCCCGGGCCGGGAGCCGGCCGTGGACATCGAGTCGCCGACCCGTTCCCCGAAGGCCGCATGAAGCGCTACCGGCCAGCCCGACGTCGGCCCGGGTCGCCCGCTTCTCAGGGCGTTTCCCTGTTCCCCTTTCTGGCCGTGCTGTTGTGTACGATGGGGGCGCTCGTCCTGCTGCTAGTGGTCGTTGCCCGGCACGCCCGGGCCCAGGCCGAGCGGGAAGCCGCGGCTGCTGCCGCCGAAGCCCGCGAGCAAACCAACAAGGACGACGAAACGCTCGCCGATCTCGAGGCCGCCCGCGAGCTGGTCCTCTACCGGATTGAAAAGCTCACCGAGTCGCGCGAGCTGGCCGAGAGCGAGCTGGCCGACGCCCGGCTCCGGCTGGGCCACCTCGAGGACCACGCCCGCCGGCTCCGCGACCAGCTCACCCATCTGCAAATGGTCCTGGCCGAGCTGCAAGGGGCCGGACCGGAGACCGGCCGGCAGCGGGTGTTCCTGGAGACGGAGCTCGCCCGGGTCACCGGCGAGCTGGCCGAGGCCGAGCGGCGCCTGGCCGAGGCCCGGCAGGAGGCCGCCCGGCGCAAGCGGTCCTACGCCGTGGTGCCCTACCGGGGCCCGAACGAGACGCTTCGCCGGCCCGTTTACCTCGAGTGCCGCCCCGACGCGGTCGTGCTCATGCCCGAGGGGGTTGAGCTGCGCGGCGACGACTTCGACGGCCCGATAGGGCCGGGCAATCCCCTGGCGGCCATGCTCCGCGCAGTCCGGGAGTACTTGCTCACTCGCGGCGGCTTGGCCCCCGCCCAACAGGCCGAGCCGTACCCGTTGCTGCTGGTCCGGCCCGGGGGCGTCGGCGCGTATTACGCGGCGCGCATGGCGATGAAATCCTGGGCCTCGGACTTCGGCTACGAGCTGGTCGGCGAGGACTGGGAGCTGAGCTACCCGCCGCCCGACCCGGAGCTGGCCCGGGCGGCCAACGAGGCGATCGAGCGGGCGAGGACGCTTCAAGAGCGCCTGGCCGCGGCCGCCCCGCGCCACTACAGCAGCGGGCGGCGGCGCGCCTTGACCTACCGGGCGGCGCCGACCCGCGGCGGCGTGGTTCCCGACGGCGGGTTCGTCGAGGACGAATCTGCGTTCCGGGCGCGGGAGCCGTCGCCGTCGTCTTCGGGGAGTGGCTTTAGTCGTGAAGAACCAGCAGAGGCCGGATCATCGGCGCCCGGCTTGGCAGCCCCGGGGCATTCCTCCGGGGCGCCGCCGGCGCCGCTGCCCCCTGGCGTTGGGCCCGAAAAGGGCCGCGGCCCCGGCGGCGCGGCGCCGCGCCCGGGCGAGTGGAACCCCGCAAGCGCATCGCCAGATGGCCGCGCCGGCGGAAGCGAAACGTCCGAAGTCCGGAGCCTCGCCGACGCGCGGGGGCATGAATGGGCCCTGCGCAACGCGGGCCGGGGCTCGATGCCCGTCGCCCGGTCGATCCGCGTCGATTGCCACCCCGACCGCCTGGTGGTGGTGCCCGAGGCTGGCTACGGCGAGCCCGAGACCGTCCCCCTGCCCCGCCGCACCGCCGACTCGGTCGACGAGCTGGTCTCGGCCGTGTGGGAAGTGATCGACCGCTGGGGCATCGCCGGCCGGGGCATGTACTGGCGCCCCGTCCTGTCCTTCCGCGTAGCACCCGAGGCAGAGCAGCGATTTCGAGATCTGCAAGTGCTGTTGGACGGAAGCGGGTTGGACGTAGAACGAGAATGATCAAGCTGCATTCGGTGCTCGAGGTTCATCATTCATCATTCACCATTCATCATTCTTAACCAGCCGCCTCCCCATGCCTCGTCGCCCCGCCCAAGACGAAACGCCCGGCCACGATTCCTTCCTGGACATCGTGGCCAACATCGTGGGGATCCTGATCATCCTGGTGCTGGTGGTCGGCGTGCGGGTGAAGAACGCGCCGGTCACTTTGGCGATTCCCGAGACCGCTGACGAGACGCCCCAGCAAGCAGCCGATCTCAAGCGGCACACGGCCACGGAGGCGGCGCTGCGCAAGGACGTGCTGGCGGCCCACGGGGAGATCCGACGGCTCGCCGAACAAGCCGAGGCCTACGCCGGGGCCCGCAACGCGCTGGCCACCATGGTGGCCGCGGCCGAAGCGGAGATCGACGCCCGCCGGGCAAAGCTCGGCGACGAGGCGCGGCAGGAGTTCGACCTGAAGCGGCGCCTGGCCGAGTCGCAGGTGCAGCTCGCGGCGGTCGAGCAGCAGCGGGCCCAAATCGAGACGGCCCGGGAATCGCCCGTGGTGATCGAAAACCACCCCACGCCGATAAGCCGCACCGTGGACGGAAACGAGGCCCATTTCCAGCTTCTCGGCGGGCGCATCGCCTGGGTCCCCTTGACGCGCCTGGTCGACGAGCTGAAGGCCCGCGCCAAGCGGCAAACCCACCGGCTCCAATTCGACTCGGAGTTCACCGAGACGATCGGGCCGGTCGACCGGTTCCGGCTCCGCTACACGCTGGTGCGCAAGGAGATCACGCCCGAGATGGCCATGGAGCTGGGCTACGGCGGCTACGTGGTGAGCCTGGCTCGGTTCGACCTGCTGCCGCTCTCCGGCGAGCTGGGCGAGCCGGTCGACGAGGCCCTGGCCGCCGGTTCCGAGTTCCGCCGTCGCTTGGCCGGGCTGCGCCCCGGGCGCACCACCGTGACCGTCTGGGTCTACCCCGACGGCTTCGCCGCGTTCCGCCGGGTGCGCGACGAGCTGTACCGCCTCGGCTTCAGCGTGGCCGCACGCCCGCTGGTCGAAGGCGACCTGATCGGCGGCTCGCCGGAGGGGACGAAGTCGGCGGCCCAGTAGGTCCCGCTTGCCGAGCGGGACCGAGAGGCGTCACCCCCGCTTCTTCTTCGGAATCGCCTTGAACACCCCGCGCACCGTCGGCTGCGATGCCTTCAGCTCCATCCAGCCGTCGAAGGTGCGGATGTGGACGTTGCCCTCGAGCACCTCGGCGATCCTCTCGGGCGCCAACTGCCGGATGATCTGGTCCGTGCTGTCGGAGACCAGCAGGACCTGGGCCAAGAGCGCCAGCTCCGGCGTCATCCGCAGCCAGATCAAGAGCGGAAACTCCGAAGGCTGCTCGAGCGAAGGCAGGTCGGGTTCGGCCGCGTCCCCGGGCCCCAGCGTGACCACGACGTGCCGCTCGTCGCTCGAAATCCGGTAGACCCACGCCTCCGAATCGGGAAACGCCGCGCGCACCGCCTTCTCCAGGACGTTGACCCGTGTTAAGTCCGAGAAGAACGACTCCTTCACCTCTTCCAGCTTTCCGGCGACGAAGTCTCGGGTGAAGGCGTCCACTTCGCGGTTGATCTTCGGTTCGGCCTCGTCGAGCTTTCGCCGGGCGATGCGCCGCACCAGAAGACCCAGCGGCCCGCGGCGCCGCGAGCAAATGCGCTCGAGCCGGGTGCGTCCCCGGGCCTCGACGCTCGGCTCGCCCTCGAAGAACCGTTTGCCGTCGTACGTGATCCGCTGCGACGACGTGAAGGGCGTAGTGCTCCGCGCGTAGGCCACCGCCGGCCCGGAATCGAGCTTAAGCCGGGTCGATGCCTCGCCGATCAGACGCACCGTGAAGACCGGGTGCTCGCCCGAGGTGTCCAACTTCATGTCCGCCTTGCCGGTGGCCACCGCGTCCGCGTTGATGCGAACGCCCTCGGCCGTGCGGTCTTCGCTCAGCGTGTAGTAGACGTCTTCGGTCACCAGCACCTTGAACAGCTCGTGCGTGAGCCGGATCACCACCACGGGCTGGGGCTTCGCGGGCGGCTTGGCATCGGCACCTTCGTCGGCTCGGGCCGCGGCGGGCAGCCCGCTCAGGGCCAGGCAAGCGCAGAGCAGCGTGAGATGCAATCGGGGACGCGAGGACATGATGCGGCTCCAAAACAACGGTGCGTGACTCGGCAATCAGCGGTGACGCGACGGGCAGGCTCGTGCGCAGGTGGGCAAACGGATGGCGGGTCCGTTTCAGTATAATCCCGGCGGCAGGGAAGGCAACAAACGAAAAAGGGGACCAGGTTCATTTTATGCGAAGCACCCTGCGGGCCGTTCCGACAAAATGAACCTGGTCCCTTTTTCGTTCTATGCCCCCTCAGAGAGCGTGGCCGCGATCCCCCGCTCGACCGCCCCGCAGATCCGGTCCAGCTCCTCGATCGAAACGGCCAGCGGCGGCATGATCACGATCACGTTGCCCAGCGGGCGGAGCCAGACGCCCTCGATCTTGGCGTGGTCGCAGACGCGCTGGCCGCGCCGCTCGGCCCAGGGAAAGGGTTCCCGGGTCGCTTCGTCGCGCACCAGCTCGACCCCGGCGATCAGGCCGCACTGGCGCACGTGGCCGACGTGCGGCAGCACGGCGATCCGTTCGAGGTGTCTTCCAAGCCGGGCAATCTTCAGCGGCAGCTTTTCGAGCGTCTGCTCTTCGTCGAACACGTCGAGGCTGGCCAGGGCCACGGCCGCGCCCAGCGGGTTGCCGCCGTAGGTGTGGCCGTGAAAGAAGGTCTTGCTCTCGGCGTAGTCGCCCAGGAAGGCGCGGTAGATCTCGCCGGTCGCCAGCGTGGCGCCCATCGGGAGGTAGCCGCCCGTTAGGCCCTTGGCGAGGCACAACAGGTCGGGCGAGACGCCCTCGTGCTCGCAGGCGAACATCCGCCCGGTGCGCCCGAAGCCCACGGCCACCTCGTCGGCGATCAAGAGTACGTCGTACTTTCGCGTCAGCTCGCGCACGCCCCGCAGGTAGCCCCGCGGGTGGACGATCATGCCGGCCGCCCCCTGGACCAAGGGCTCGATCACCACGGCGGCGATCCGCTGGTGGTGCTCGGCCAAAACCCGCTCCATCTCGCCGAGGTAGTGCTCAAGCCAATTCTCGGCGGTCACATCCGGCGGCGTGCGATACGGGTCGGGCACCGGCACGCGGATCGTCTCGAACAGCAGCGGCCCGAACATGGCATGGAACCGCTCGACCCCGCCGACGCTGACGCTCCCCAATGTGTCGCCGTGGTATGCTTCGCCGAGGGCGACGTAACAGGTTTTCTCCGGCTTCGGGTCGGGCCGCTGCCGCCAGTATTGCAGGGCCATCTTGATCGCCACCTCGACGGCCGTGGCCCCGTCGTCGGAAAAGAAGACGTGCTCAAGCCCCGCCGGCGCCAGCTCGACCAGGCGCCGGGCCAGCTTGATCGTCGTCGGGTTCGACGCCCCCAGGTTCGTCACGTGGGCCACGCGCTCGAGCTGCTCGCGCACCGCCGCATCGAGCCGCGGGTGCCGGTGCCCGTGCAAGTTGCACCACATCGAGCTGACGCCGTCGAGATACTCCCGCCCCTCGACGTCGACCAGCGTGCAGCCATGCGCCCGCTCCATCAGGAACGGCTCGTACTCGGCCATCTGGGTAAACGCGTGCCAGACGATCGAGCGGTCCCAGGCTTCGAGTTGCCGGCGGGTGGGTTCGGTCATCGTTTCAGCAAGAACGGCGACACACGTTCGATTCCCAACGTAGTCCCAAGTGCGGACACGATCTTCTTCCGTACTGCCCGTTTCATTTCGGGCGGTACTCATTCCCGTCGTAGTAGTTCACGCCGGCTTGCTTGAGCCTCGCCAGCCCGACCGGCACGCGCCGCAGGAAGTCCTCATCCTCGCGTAGACCGGGAGGCGACCAAACGACCTCGGCCATGGCGAACAGGCGAGGGAAGAGCAAGTACTCAACGTCGGCCGGTGTAGGCACGTACTCCGTCCACAGGCAGGCCTGGCTGCCCAACACGTGACCGGCCTCTTCGGGGGCCATGCCTCGCGTGGGCTCGAAATGGTAGACGTTCATCAAAGGCAGATAGCCGGTGTGTCCCGGGCCCTTCCGCTCGGTGTGCTGCATGTAATTGAAGTACGTTTCACGGTTGGGGACCATCACGACGTCGTGGCCCGCCCGCGCGGCCGCGATACCGCCGGCGGTGCCCCGCCACGACATCACCACGGCGTTCGGGGCGAGCCCCCCGGCGATAATCTCGTCCCAGCCCACCAGCACCCGCCCCTTGGAGTTCAGGAATCGCTCCACCCGCTTGGTGAAGTAGCTCTGCAGCTCGTCCTCGTTCTTGAGCCCCTCGGCCTTCATGCGTGCCTGGGCATAGGAACTTCCCTTCCAGCGGTCGCGGGGGACCTCATCGCCGCCGCAGTGGATATAGCGGCCGGGAAAGAGATCGGTCACTTCGCCGAGGACCCCTTCCACGAATCGGAAGACCTCCTCTTTGCCCGGGTCCATCACCTCCTTGGTAATGCCCCACTGCGTCCACACCTCGAACGGCCCGCCCGTGCTTGACAGCTCCGGGTAGGCGGCCAGGGCGGCCCGGCTGTGGCCGGGCATGCTGATTCCCGGCACCACCGTGATGAACCGTGCCCGTGCATAGGCGACGATTTCGCGGACGTCGTCCTGCGTGAAGTAGCCGCCGTACCGCTCCTGGTCACCGCGGCCATCGGAGTAATGCTTTCGCGTTCCCTTGCGCCACGCCCCGACCTCGGTCAGTCGGGGAAACCTCTTGATCTCAATCCGCCAGCCCTGATCGTCGGTCAGGTATAGGTGGAAGACGTTGATCTTGTAGGCGGCGATGTAATCGATGTATCGTTTGACGAACTCCTTGTCGAAGAAGTGCCTCGCCACGTCGAGGTGCATCCCGCGCCAACGGAAGCGAGGACGGTCTTCGATCTGCACGCAGGGAACGGTCCACTCCACGTCGGCGACGGGCCGGGGGCTTTCGATCTCGGCGGTAAACAGTTGCCGGAGGGTCTGGACGCCGTAGAACACGCCGGCAGGCCGCCGGGCGGAAATGGTCACGCCGTCGGCCGACGCGGTCAGCCGGTAGCCCTCTTCCCCCAACGCCGTTTCCGCGCGGGCGAGGCGCAATAGGATCACCGGGCCGGTGGCGTCCCGGTCGGTCGCCGCAGCGAGCGTGAGTCGGTAGCCGGTGGCGCGCCGCAGGAAATCGGCCAGCCATTGCCCGATCCCGGTCAGTTCGGGGCACTCCGGCTCGATAAGGATTCCGGTCTGCGGTCGCAGGGTGAAAGTCCCCTCGCGCATCTCGACCGATGCAGGTCGCGGTATCACAGACAGCCCGGCCTGCTCAGCAGCCGCCGTGCTCCGCAAACCGAGCACGAGGAGCAAAGCGGGCACCAGAATCAGCGGCCACATTAACAAACAGTTGTGATGCGTGGTCATCGTGGTTCTCCCCTTGAGATTCGTTTCTATGCCTCCGCATGGCCCTGTGCGGGTCGGCGTCAATCGTCTCCGGGCGTCGGACGGAAGGTCTGTACTCGGCGAACCTGCCAACCCCAGTTCTGCGGCAGGAGCACCTCCTCCCTGCGGGTCAGTGGTCCGTGCCTGATTTGGAGCGTGTAAGCGGGTGGCACTTCCCGGCAAGCATCGGCGACCGCGACGGGGGCTTGCTTTGGCGTGGATGCCGGCTGAAAGCCCACTTCGTGCCGCCCGGGGCCGACTTCGAGGCCGAACAGGCTCCAGTTCGCCGCCCGGGCTCGCTCGCCCCGTGGCCGGTCCTTTGCGTCGGCCAGCCGGACGTGTGGGGCGTCGGCAGCGATCGGTTGTCCGTCCAACGTCAGATCGCCCTTGAGCCCCGGCTGGCTGAACAACAGCGACACGCGGGCACGGGCGCCGTCGTCCACGTTCACCGAGAGCGTGTACCGGCCCGCCGCCGCGCGAAACGAACCGGACAGCAAGTCCGGGAGCTTCTCGCTTCGATCCGCCGGACGCGGGAGAACGTAGCGGTGCGGCCGTCCCGCCACCGGCGAGCTGCCGGTCGGCGGAACCGGGCTGACCACCTCCAGCTTCTCCGGCAGCGCTCCCAACCGGAAAGTTGTCTTGGCTTGTTCGCGCCCAATGACCTGGTGGCGGCAGCCGATCGGCATCGGCTCGGGCAGGGCATCAATCGGCCAGATCTCGAGCACGCGAACTTCGTGGCTGTCAAGCTGCTGGCGACGTGCGGAGCCATAACTGACGGTTTCGGGCAGCACCATCGTGAAAGGATAGACAATTCGCACCACGTGCTGTTTCTCGCCGGGCCACATGCCGGCCGTCTCGTCGAACGGGACGTTCATCGTGCGGGGCTCGATCGTCGGATTGCGAATGACGACAATCGCCCGGCCGGCCTTGGTGAAATGCGCGTAACCGTAAGGCTCGCCGGCCAACGGATCTCCTCCGACGTAGCGTGTTGAGGCCAAGAGCACGCCGTCGTTGGCCACCATCCATTTCAGCACCGCGGCTGCGGCGTCGGCGTGGGCGTCGTCCCAGGCCGAGATGTTGTTGTACACCTCGGTCATCTGCGTGCCCCGCAGGCAGGCCGTCACGTAGTAGTCGGTAAAGGGGCGCAGCGGACTCTCCGCCCGAACGTCCCACACGTGCCACCAGTAGCTGATGGGATCGACGGTCATCAGGCTGTTGATGGGGAAGTAGGGACTCCAGCGGACGATGTTTCCGCGGATGGTCGCGTCGCGCCACGTGCACAACAGCGACGCCGTCGAGTAGCTCGGCGGCCCGACGAGACCGAAGTTGTAATCGGCCCCGGACGCGAACACCGCGTCGTAGCTCCACAGCCACCAGGGGCTGTACCAGCCGGTGTTGAACAAGAAGATGTCCGGGTTGGCCTTGCGCAGGGCCTCGTGGACGCGCACGAAGCTCGTCGCCCCGGCCTCGAAGCCATATTCGACGCCAGGCAAATGACCTCGGTGCCCCGCCTTGTCGCACTGGAAATGGCCCCAGTCGAACTTGTAGCTCGCAATGCCGTACTCGCGCACGTAACGAACCAGGTTGTCGCGGAACACGGTGAACACGCGGGGATCGGCGAAACAATAGGCGCCGGTTTGCTTGTCCTTGTGATAGATCATGTCGTAGCCTTCAGCGGCGAGCCAGTCTTTGTCGACCATCGGCTTCACACCCGACGTAATCACGTGCAGCCCGAGCTTCGTTCCCAAACGCTCTTTGACCAGCTTCGACATCAACGCCAGTCGATCGGGCCGCTCGCCGGCAATGCCCATGATGCTTTGCGGGTCGGTCCAGCCGCTATCCATCAGCACCAGATCCAGCGGCACGCCGCGCCGGCGGAACACTTCTTCGGCCACGGCAATCTTCTCGCGGCAGAAGTCGTCGTCCATTGCGGAGCGGAAGTAAGCGATCCACTGGAGCGACCGCTCTACGGGCCGGGCGCGGTTCTCGCCGATGTACCGCTCGAAGTAGTCGAGCACGCGCTCCCGCGGCCGGTCGGGACAAACGCCGATCACCGCCGGCGCGGTGGTCGTCTTCCTCCGGCGGCCCGGATGTTGGCGCAACGAGATCCATCCGGCCTCATCGAAGGAGTTGATGGAGGCCGGGTGCTCGACCCCCAGGAACAGCTCGCGTCCCGCCAACAGCGGCCTCCCCACGGGGATGTCCCACGGCTTTCCCGGAAACGGCATCGGCTCTCGGTCGAAGCGCCGCAGGGGCAGCTTCTCGCGGTCCAGGCGAAACGATTCCACGTCGACCCGGTTGAGAAGGTGTTCGCCAGCGTCGATTTCGAGCTGCTTGCGCAAATAGAACGCCTCGTGGGCGAGACGGTAGGTGACGGTTACGCGCACCCCGTGTTTCGGGCAACTCAGCGGGACAACCAGCTCCCGGCCGCCTCCGTATTCTGCGGCCTCGGGGGCGCCGGGCTGGAAATCGGCCGCGCCAAGCTGCAGCGAGTCGTCGTCCAGTGAAAGCACAAAGCCCCGTGACTCGACCGGCTGAGGCGGCGCCGCGTCGATGAGCTTGTTGGTGATGGAAACGGTGTGTAGAAACGGCTTGGTCTCGACCACCCGTTCCACGCACGCGTTGGCCAGTATCCAACGGCTCCCCTGTTGGGTGATCCGCGCGGAAGCCCCACTCGCAGGAGGGACGGACATCGTCAGAAGGACCGCTACCCAGAGCGTTGTGCGGATCGCTTGAAGCATGGCGGCGTCCCTTCTGTTTGGCGTGCGCGTTGACGTTACGACCGGACTATCAAGTCCGACGGGAGTCAGCCCCGGAAGATTTCTCGATTGCCGAGGACGACGCGGACGGGACTTGTCCGTCATCGGTATCTCCAATCCCGCCCGGAGCGGCTTCTTCGGGAAAACGTCCACAAGCGAGGTGACTCGATGTCGTTGCCGGTTCGAGTATTGTAAGTTCCCAGCCGCCGGCCGATAATCGAGCAGGGACGGCGGGTCGTCGCGAGTGAGGCCCGTCGCAGGGCATAACCCGAGTTGACAAGAAATCATGCGATGATTCGACTTCGGCGGTGTCTTGGTTCTTCGGGGGGGCCGGCGGTTGGCCGGAAAGTGTCTTAGCGGCGTGCTGCTTGCACTCATGACGTTCGCCTGCTCCGTGGCCGGCATGGATCGGGGCGCGGACACCCTGGCGGAACAATCGTTCCAGCGCCGTGGATTCTACCTCCACGGCCGCTGAAAGTTCAACTACCCATTTGCCGTGCGGACCTGGACGCGGGAGGATTATCAGCTTGCAGCAGAAAGGAGAATTCCATGCCGGACGACACGCACCAAAATCGGACTTCGCGCCGGGCGTTCCTGGGCGCCGCTGCCGCCGGGGCAGCGTCGTTGACGGTCTCCGCGGCGGAAGGAGGGGCGGCCGAAGCCAAGACGGCCGAACCTGGGGCCGCTCGACCCGTGCGGTCCACCGTTCGAGACCGCCTGTGGCTGTTCTGCGTGGCGGCGGGCCTGGACAACGACAGCTTCGAGAAGGCCGGCTACCGCGGGGGCTCGCGCATGACGCCGGCCGAGGGGGCGTTCTACCTCAACGTTCCCAACCTGTTGATGATTCGCAGCAACGACTTGCCCCGCCTTCCCGGCGCCGAGACGTGGCGAGTCAAAACCAGCTTCCAGCAATACGCCATCTCCTTCGCTCCGCTGGATCGGGTCGTTTGGTCCGTGATCGGCAGCGGGGGTCACGGAAGCCTTGGCGAAACGAACCACGTCGTGGCGCTGGCCAAGGAGTTCCCCAATATCAGCGGCATCTACCTCGATGACTTCATCCGTTCGGAGAAGCAGGCCGACGGGCGCTATGTCGGCCGGCCGGCCTTGAGCCCTGACGGGCTGAAGCAGGCTAGAGCGAAGCTGCAAGCGGCGGGGCGGCCAATGGATATATGGGTCACGCTCTATCGCCACCACCTGGTACCGACTCATCCCCACCACATCCCTTACGACCCCCCGCTGGCCAGCTTCATCGATTCGTTCGACGTGCCCTGCCTGTGGACCTGGAACGCCGACGAGCTGCCGCAGCTCGAGGAAACCCTGATGGCCCTGGAGGCCGTGGCGCCAAAGAAACGCCGCATCGCCCTGGGTTTGTATATGTGGGACTATCCAAACAAACGGCCGGTGCCGCTGGAACTGATGCAGCTCCAGTGCGAGCAGGGGCTCAACTGGCTCAAGGAAGGCCGGGTCCAGGAGCTGGTGTTCCTGGGCAACACCATGCTCGACCTCGGCGCCCCGAGCGGCGCGTTCTCACGCGAATGGATCGCGAAGGTGGGGACTCAACCGATCTGAGTTATCGCCGGTTGCGGTTACCGTCAGCACGAAGTGACCGCCGTGCGATGGCCCACACCGAACGGCCGGAAGCAAGAGAGAAGCACGACGATCGCTGTCATTCGGACCCGACGGGCAATCCCGTCGCACAGAAGGAGAATGATGATGAGAAGAGCATGGTCGTTTGCGGCGGTGCTGGTGCTGACCGCTGCCGCGTGCTGCGTGGCGCAAGAGGCGCCCGATGCGCTTCTGCCGTCGATCGAGCGTACGGACGTCGTCGTCGGCCAGGGCTTCTTTCCCGTGGCGCTGCGGCTTCGGGACGGCCGAATCGCCGTGGTGCTTCGCGGCGGGGCCGGTCACTTGGGGATCGAAGGCCGGCTGGACGTCGTCTTCTCCAGCGACGACGGCAAGACGTGGACCGAGCCCGGCGTGGTCAACGATTCGCCCGTCGACGACCGCAACCCGGCGTTGGGACAAGCCAAGGATGGGACACTCGTGGTCGGCTTCTATCGAACGGCCACGTATACCGACAAGGGCGGGTACGATCCCCGCCTGGACAAGCCGCGCGGCGTTTGGGTGACGCGCTCGCAGGACGGAGGCCAGTCGTGGTCGGAGCCGACCGAGATCGACGTCTCCGACATCGGCGACGCCTGCCCTTACGGCAAGATCCTCACCATGCCCGACGGCTCGATGCTGATGTGCATCTACGGCCCCGGCATCGGGCGGTCCGGCAAGGCCGTTCCGGGCGCCACGAAGAGGGGCTGCAGCTTCCTGTATCGCTCGACCGACGACGGCAAGACGTGGAGCCGGTACGCCGTGGTGGCTGCCGGCGGGTTCAACGAGACCGGGCTCGCTCGTCTCCCCTCCGGCACGCTCGTGGCGGCGATGCGGACCAGACGCCTCGACGTTTGGACTGCCCGCAGCAGCGACGGCGGCAAGACTTGGAGCGAACCGGCGAAGCTTACCCCGAAAGGGGTTCATCCCCCGGATCTCTGCGTCTTGCCCGATGGCCGCGTCCTGCTGGCCACCGGCTATCGGCTGACGCCGTACGGCGTGCGGGGGGTCGTCGGCGACGGGGAGGGCAACTTCGACTGGCAGCGGCATTTCGTGCTGGTCAACGACTCACGATCTTCCGACTGCGGCTATCCCAGCAGCGTGGTGCTCAAAGACGGCCGGGCGCTGACGGTCTACTATGCCGTCGGCTGCGCGGAGCGTCCCGGGCGGCGAGTCTATTGCGGGGCCGTTGCGTATCGGCCGCCTACGAATTGAGGGCTTGTGCGATAACCTCGTGACGGGCAGTAGTGCCCGTCCTACGGCCACAACTCACAGAGGAGCGAGCCATGAACTTGCAGCGAGAAGGCCGGCCGTTGTGTGTCGTGCTGTTCTGCCTGTCTCTGCTGATGATTCAATGCGGCGACACCGCCCGAGGGTTGGACTTCCCGGGGCCGGCTCCTGGAGAAGCTCGGGCCCAAGTCGATGACGCCGGCTTCATGCTCGAAAACGAAGTCGTGGCGTGCAAGTGGACGGTTGCAGATGGCTGGCTCAGGCCGGCGTGCGTCGTTGACGAGCTCTCGGGAACGCGCGTGGCGCTCGGCGATGCCGAATGCTTTCGTTTCTGGGTCGCGCGGTCGCCTGCTCCCGACTGGCAGGTTGTCCGGGCGTCGGATCTCAGGCTGGCTCGTGCGCCCCAGGCGATGGACGTGAAGCCCGACGACGGCTCGCGACGCCTCGCCGACCGGTTTGCCGGCCGGAAGATCGTCGTCGATCTCGTCTCCCCCGACGAGAAGCTGGAAGTGCAGTGGCAGGCGGTGCTGCGAGACGGTGCCAACTACGTCCGGCAGTTCGTGCGGATCAAACCAAGGGAGGAGCCTGTCGAGCTGCGGGACCTGATGCTCATGGAGCTGCCGGCGCCGGACGCAAGAGTCATGGGCAGCGTGGACGGGTCCCCCGTGGTGGCCGGCGGCTTCTTCTTCGGATGCGAAAACCCCATGTCCAGGAATACCGTAGAGCCGGCCGGCGCCGACGACGCGGGCAATTTCGTCCGTTGCCGGTATCCGTACAACCTCACGGCCAAGCCTGACGAGCCATTGCAGCTCTCTTGCGTGATCGGCGTCGTGCCCGAAGGGCAACTGCGGCGAGGCTTCCTCAACTACCTGGAGCGGGAGCGGGCCCAGCCCTATCACCCTTTCCTGCACCATAGCTGCGGGTATCAGATCGGCTGCCGGTTCTGGAGCCTCCGCCGGTTCGGCAAACCGGAGGATTGGGAGCGATTTGTCGGCCGGATGGACGGACTGTGGCTCGAGCTGATCGACACCTTCGGACGCGAGCTGGCGGAAGAACGTGGCGCCGTCCTCGACTCGTTCGTCCACGACCACGGCTGGGACGACACGGAAGTCGTCTGGCAGTTCCACGATGGCTATCCACGCGGCTTCGTCCCGCAACAGGCGGCCGCGAAGAAGTACGGGGCCTCCGTCGGCGTCTGGCTGTCGCCCTGGGGCGGCTACTCGGGCCGCACGCGCCGCGTCGAGGCGGGCCAGAAGCAGGGCTTCGAGTGCTACAAGATGGGTCTGTCGCTGGCCGGGCCTCATTACTATGATCGAGTCCGTGGGGCGTGCCTGGGCATGGTCCGCGATTACGGTGTGAACTACTTCAAGTTCGACGGCTTCGGCTCCGGCAACAACCAAACCGGCCCCGGCGTGTATTCCAGCGAGGTCGAGGCCCTGTTGCGGCTCTCCGGCGAAATCCGCCGCGCCAAACCGGACGTCTTCCTCAACCCCACCACCGGAACCTGGCCGTCGCCCTTTTGGCTCCTGTGGGCCGATGCCATTTGGCGGCAGGAGAGCGACGCCGGCTTCCTCGGGAAAGGCTCGGATCGACAACAGTGGCTGACGTACCGCGACAACGCCACCTATCACGCGACGATCGGCCGGGGACCGCTGTATCCGATCAGCTCCCTGATGCTGCACGGCATCATGATTCACAAGTTCGCCTTCCGCGGCCCGTACGATCCGAAGAATTCTCCTGTGAGCTGCCGGGAAGCGGAGGTCGTGGCCGAGATTCGTTCCTACTTCGCCACCGGCACCAATCTCCAGGAGCTGCACATCGACCCGAGTCTGATGACCGAGAAAAGCTGGGACGTCCTGGCGGAGTCGGCCAAGTGGTCCCGCAGCAACGCCGACGTCTTGGCGGATACCCACTGGATCGGCGGCGATCCGGAGCAGGGCGAGGTCTACGGTTGGGCATCGTGGTCGAAGCGCAAGGGGCTCCTCGCGCTGCGGAACCCCGACGATCAACCGAGCCGGATCACGCTGGACGTTGCGGAAGCGTTCGAGCTGCCTGCCGGGGCGGCACGAAAGTACGTGCTGAGAAGCCCCTGGGCCGCAGACGCGGCAAAGCCGCCAATCACGGTCTCGGCAGGCCGGCCCCATCCGTTCGAGTTGCAGCCGTTCGACGTGTTGGTCTGGGACGCGACTCCCGTGCCATAGGGGCGGCAAACGGTCCCCACCGTCTGGTATACTCAGCGCTTGACGACCAGGTCACTCCCCCTTGTCCAGTTTCGATAGGGAGGCTCACATGAGACCGATATCGACAACTCTCTGGTTCTGTGCCCTGCTCCTCGTCCCGACGTCCGACGCACTGGCTGAACTGAGAGCGGGTGCGGCGGTCGTTGACGTGACGCCTACGCAGTTTCCGGTGCTGGTCAACGGCGGCATGACCAGCCGTAGTGCGGACAAGGTCACTACACCGATCAACG
>Ga0180438_10000880_pt1 | contig 55033 bp, 40 predicted proteins | sample SS_ome_12_FD_132455 | JGI IMG/M metagenome (GOLD analysis project Ga0180438, IMG submission 132455) | Hypersaline lake sediment archaeal communities from the Salton Sea, California, USA - SS_3_D_2 metaG | ecosystem: Environmental > Aquatic > Non-marine Saline and Alkaline > Hypersaline >... | reverse complement strand
TCATTTTTCAATAATCAAATATCATTTTCAAGGCCTTTTGCATTATTCCTTTCATTAATCATTAATCACTAATCAATAATCATTCAGTTATGTAGTTCTACGACCGGCAATCGAAAAAAGCGGGCTTTTTCCGGCATATTCTCAAAAAATGTCCATTACACGGCGTTCTTAAACCGCAGATGAACGCGGATGAACGAAGAAAAACAGTAATCATTCATCAATAATCAATAATCATTTACTTAGGCCACTTTTCACATGAGGCTAAAAACGACCACAGGTCGTCCCGACCGAGGCTCAGCCGAGTGGAGGGATCCTAATCTTCCCTCTACTATTGAACCAATCTGCGCGTTTGAGTCGAAAAAACACAAAATTACAAACGCTATTTTAGCCTTAAGTTCTTGTGTAGCAGGGAATAAAAAATTATTTCAAATTTCCGATTTTTGTTCGCCGATACCATCGCTTTTGGTTGAAAATTCCACTCAACTCAAAACTCAACACTCAAAATCCAAAACTAATATTGCCCTCGTTTTTGGTCGAAGTATCATGTCCATTACACAGCGTTCTTTATCTCACCACGAAGGACGCTAAGAACCGCAGCGCGGCTTCGCTTTGCTCAGCCGCAACCAAAATAAAAAATCAAAATGTAAAACGCAAAATTTCGGAATCCCGGCAAGCCGGGATAACTCTATATTATTTAGACATTTACGTCAGCCTTGTAGAAAAAACACGCATAAAAAACAAGAAGTTGACGAATAGTAGCACGAAGAAAAAATATTCAATAATCATTTTCTATTTCCCCTTTTTTCCTTGCTTGACTTGTAGACAGCATCTATAGTTGACCTTAGCGGATTTTGCAACTCTGAAGCGGCAACATTATAGTTTGTGCTTTATCACTTTATATCGAGAAGCTTGGGATGTCAAAGAACAAAGTGTTTGACCCTTTTCCTGGAATCGATGGAAAAGGAATATAAACTTATTTCATAAGGGCTAACCTCAAATGGGACCCTGAGAAAGTAAAACCTCATACCATAAAAGGAGAAGGCCATGCGAACGAATATGGAAAAAAAGTGTCGACTTTTAGTTTCTGTTCACGATCAAAATCTCATCTTTTACTTCGAAGCAAAAGTCGAGATACGTCTTTCTAAAACTGGACGATGGCGGCGAGTGAGATATAACTCAAGGCTTGAACGTTTTGTTATAGCAGGACTCGCACCGGGTGAATACACGGTTCAAATCACCGGCAAGAGGGGGTGGACGAGAGATGAGCGCACGATTAAGCTACACATCGGAGATAATTTCATAAACTCGGCCATCGGTCCCCGCAACACACCATATTATGAAGCTTCCGATGGTGAAAAAGTCTTTTTCAAACCCGATGGAAAGAAAATGCTCCTTTATGCACAGGGAGCAAATTTGCATGAAATTATTCCCAGTATGATCAAGAAGGCTAAACTCAAGCTTTCTGATCCGATTGTTGCGCCGGGCCAGGAAGTACAGCCGGATAATGCATTATTTCTGGTTTTATTCCCAAGTCCCGCTACTGAGCGTGAAAAGGCTCTCGAAAGACTTCATAATCTTGTGCAGAAGCAATTTCCTCAAGCTGGTCTAACTGGACGCCTGGCGGCTCCGATGTTTCGAGGCGAGAACGTTATCGAAGGTATGACCAATGAGTTAATCGTTCGTTTCAAATCAGAAGTAACCGAGGAACAAGCACAGCAGTTCGCGAAACGGAATGGATGCACAATTCAGCGCCGCATTACCTATCTTGGAAATGCTTATCTTTGGAGATATAGGGACCTGCCAGATTACGATCTTCTGAAGATTGCACGAGAATTGATGGCAAGATATCCCGTGGTTTACGCTGAACCTAATATCATTTTTCAGATTACTATGGATGTGTATAATCCGAATGACTTTCTATACCCGGAACAGCCCCATTTCCAAGTTATCAATGCCGATGATGCTTGGGATACGCTCGATGATATCAACGTTAATTTGCGCTCTGGTAGCCCGAACATAACAATAGCAGTATTCGACGTTAATGGCGTTGACCCTACTCATCCGGACCTGACTGGGAATCTTACAGATGGATCTGCAAAGATGTCGGAAAATTTTGATTTTGCCAATATGGCAAATCAAACTTTCGCAAACCTATCGGGTGACCATGGAACTAAATGTGCCTCAAGCGCAACAGCAATGTTTGATAACACCATAGGAGGTGCTGGATTAGCCGGCAATTGCCATCTCATTGGTGCAAGACTCCCGAACGTTGCGTCAGGACTTGATATGGCAGATGCATGGATTTGGGCTGCGGGTTTTACAACTGGCTCTACTAATCCTAATTTTCCCGCCCAACTGACCACTGGTGCCGAAGTGATTTCCAATTCATGGGGTATAACCTGGGGTGCCCTGACTAACGCCATCAGGGATACACTGGACTTCCTAACCGTGTACGGTCGCGCTGGCAAAGGATGTGCAGTTTGCTTCTCCATCGGCAACCTAGGGTACGTGCAATTCTCTAATCGACGCACATATGCCGCTTACGAACGCACCATCGCCGTGGGGTCATCTATCAATGTCGATCCGACTAATCCATGTGATAGCGTTCACCCGGATCATAATGGAAATGTTAATAACCTTCCGGCTGTAGTTGATACCCGAGCATATTATAGTCCATACGGACCTGAACTGGATATCGTAGGCCCTAGTCACACTAGCTATGATGCGACTGGAGATAAGGTGGACCCAATTGTCTCAGCGTTTCGTGTTAATCAAGGCACCTGGATCGGCCAAGCGGTCACATCAAGAACGACTAGTGTTGTTGCAAATATTGGCGATACAGTAGTAAACGTGAATAACACGGCTGGTTTCGCTGTGGGTGAATATGCACTGATTGGTACACCAGGAGCTGCCACGCGGGAATTTGTTCGAATTAATGCCGTTGGAGTAGGTCAATTGACTGTTGATGCATTGCAGAATGCCTATCCAGTTGGAACACAGGTCTCCACAGGACCGAATGATTATGACCGGAACTTCGGTGGCACCAGTCATTCCTGTCCGACTGTTGCTGGTGCGGCAGCATTAATCCTTTCGATACGCCCTGAACTGACCTGGGTACAGGTCAGGGAGATACTGCGTACAACGGCTGTTCGTATCGATGTTGGACAGGCAAATGCAATAGGTCAATGGGTCGATAATGATGGCGATGGAGTGGCTGAATTCAGCCAGTGGTATGGTTATGGCCGTCTCGATGTCGATGCAGCTGTGATTGCTGCACGCGATTTAAGCACTGCTGCCGATATTGTTGTACGTGATAACCTCAATGATACAGGGGCCGTACCCGCTACTGGCTGGCACGCTCACAGTCCTGATCTTTGGGTACGTCAGAATAATGATCCGATACCAGCGTTAGCATATAATGCAAATCCACCCCACGAGAATCCTGTGAGGGGACAAGACAATTTCGTTTACATGCGGGTAAAAAATGTTGGAACTGCCGACTCCAATGAGGTGTACCTGAGAACCTATATTAAACACTACGCAGGTTTCGACTTTACCTACCCCGATGAATGGCAACCGACTACTCGTCCGGGTGACCCTATTCCCACTCCGTTGGTGCCTGGTACCTATCTAATTGGCGAGGAACGTATTGATAACTTGGCTATAAACGATGACATTATCGTGAAAATGACTTGGGAAGCGAATTTGATACCCCCGGATACCGTCATGGTTGGTGGTGTCAATGTCAAATGGCATCCGTGTCTTCTTGCCGAAGTATCCCCTCACGATGGACCACCTCCTGCCACGACAGGCTTTACATACGAGGTTATGAGGGACAACAATCTCGCGCAGCGGAATATAAGCATCGATGAACCCACTACTGGCGACGACTTCGCTGTTGCTGTTGTCGCGGGAACAAGTGATCCGGTAGGTATAGAGGCTGTTCTGATCGACCGTAGTTTCCTGCCACCAGATTATCGAGTATTCGTGAGAATTGCTGATAAACGGCATATGTTGCATTGGATCAAACTTCTCGAAGGAGATGAACTAAAGGCCACTAAACCGCTACCTGGTTCTCCTTATGAAAAGCCTGAACCAGCTCCTAAATGGCCGTATAAACCATCTACAAAAGGAACTTGCAAAGTAACCCTCCTCGATTCGACAAGGCTTGGTATTGACTGCTGTGACGGGAACGCTATTGTAATCCATGCTCCTGCCCGGACACAGATTGAACTACTCTGTCGTTCTGGTGAACGTCTGCTTGGCAGACCCAAATTGCACAAGGGTGTCTACCAGGGTCAGGACGTTATCTTCTTTGACGGTGGTTCTCAGGCGCTGGAACTTCCGTTACGCCTAGGATCTCGCGAGTTTATCCCTGTTATCTTTGGACTTATGCGTCCTGCTAGTCGTCGTGGCGGGGGGATACTAAAGATAACCCAACGCCGTGGTGACGATGAATTATCCGCTGGTTACACCATTGAGGGGTAGCATTCGATATGAATCGTCAATGATGAATTAAGGGAGACCGTTTCCTCGAGTAGTTGTTACGGTTAACATTAAAGGAATCGCTTCGCGGAAAAAATAAGGACCAGAGTGACACTTTAGATTGCCGCGTCGGCCCTTATGATTGATTATTGATTAATGATAATTGATTATTTTTCAGGAACGGTGGGGCAGTCCTAGGGACTCCGCCGTAAGGCGTCCTGTGGACTTACGGAGAGCCTCCACTCTACAAATTCCCGTTCATAAATTTGCGAATTTTCAAAAGCCGGGATCAAGAAAAGCAATACCTTCGTTATGGATGATAATGTCGAGGAGCGACGCATATCGATTGATTATTGATTATTGATTAATGATTATTTTCGTGGTTCTTCCCATTCGACCTTGCTCAGAGCAGGCTAAAATCGTCCTTCGTGGTTAAATAAAAAATCAGCGTCTATCAGCGTTCATCGGCGGTTAATGTAGCAAAATGAAGATTGCCACGTCGGCCAATGGCCCCCACGCAATGACACTTGGGTCGAGGTTTTTGTGAGTATATGGGATGGTACATCCTTGAGGACAATTACCGAACGTTTCAGATTCCAACCATCTAAGGCGAAAACTCTATTGCGGCGGTGAAGGAGACCTGTATCGAGAGCATATCTTGCCGAAGTCGCTGGCTATTCGGCCGGAGTGCGGAACTTGCGACGTCATCGGGGGTGATACATAACCAGATATGGGCGTGCGGCGGCCAGTCCATTGACTATTGTAATTTATTATTTCTTCGTTGTTCTGCGGCATGGCGATCGATTTCTTGATATATCCTCATCACGTGCCGCTTCGAGCAGGGCGCTCTCGCCTGCCTTGTTACAGTTGTTAAAATCAATGTCTGGGTGTTGAAGAAGCTTGGTTAGCGCCCATAAATGGATAGTCTTTACGCAAACGCACGACCTTTCGTTCCATGGCCGGCGAAGTTTTATGAGGGCATGTAAGAGGAATTCTCGGCAACTCGTTCAAGCCGGCCAGGCGTTCCTGCTGGTACCGCTTGAGCCATTTTCGCACGGTCTTTGGAGTGGTATCAAAGACCCTGGCGGTGGGCTTGACGCCATAGATCAGGGCGTGTTTTACCATCCGCAATCTCAAATCAAACTTGTCAGCTTTGCCTTTCATCTTTATAATCTGCTCGTAATAACTTAGTGGTTTCACGTTGGGCCCTTAAAAAGACTGTAATGGTCTGTTAAGGGCCCGGTCCTTTCAAGGGCGGATTCTTCTTATGGGACCTTCCGCGGCAGGGGCTAGCCCCTGCCCTTACCCATCTTTTTTAGCTGCTGGTAGCAAGCTGGTGTCATACATCTTATCTTTCGAAGGGGGATACGATGTTCCTTGGACATCCCATGGTATTGTTTACAGGATATTGACAATACCTATACAACACATATAATTGCCCATGAGAATCAGAATCATTAGCATTACGGTCTTCTTTGAGAGAAGAAGCCGATTTGCAGATGGATCTAAAGCGTGGAAGGGCTTTAGAGGTTCTTACATGGCGGGTTTAATATTGGGACATTGAAATGAACCAAGGTTCTAAGCGCAACCGAAAGGGACGGAGTTTGTTCTTTTGTGCTTTTTTTAGTACTATAACCATGCATATATTACGGATAACCGAGGTAGATTTCTCTAAGCAGAAGACTTGAAAGGAAGGTAATTAAATGAAAATTTTATGTGATGCTGTTTCTTTTGGATTTGGTCCAGTATCAAAATTAATCTCATTAGCATATATTTTAGCTGATGAGCACAATTGTACACTGACATTTGCAGGAAATGGCTGTAGTTTACAATTGGCCCACAAGTGTGAAGCTTTTTCTCATTGTATCGAAGTTGATACAGCAATCCCTCAAGAATGTAGCAAAAAGATAGGAACTGATATTACCAATTACGATGGTGTGCTATCTGTAATGAATCCGGATTTCCTGAAATGGGCGCAAGGATATGATGTAAGAACTATTGTTGTAGACAGCTTATTAACAATGTGGGATGAAATACCAATTCCCTGGTTAAAGACATGTGGGATCATAATTCAGAATAATCATGGTGCAGCCGAGCGTGCAGCAAATGAATTAAAATCAAATAATACTCTAGTGACAGGCCCTCTTCTAGATCCTTTTCTTCTTAGTAACGGTCTTAGAGATCCTCATAACACGGAGAAGACAATTCTAATCAATCTTGGAGGTGCCGAAGATCCTATTTCGATCATTCCTGATCTTATTGGAAATATCGTTTGCAAGCTTCTAACGGAACTTCCAGCATTGAACAAATTTGATCGTAAAATACTTGCTGTGGGAAAACGCCAACATAGTGCATTAGAAAAGTTGAAAAATGAAGGATTTAATGTTGATATATGTGGGCATAGACAGTTTCTGAAGCACCTCGCCAATTGTAACGTTTTTCTCACGACACCGGGACTAACTGGATCCTTTGAAGCATTCTGCCTCGGAGCTAAAACATGCTTTTTGCCACCTTTTAATTACAGTCAATATTTAAATCTCCAAACATTTAGGATATTTGGTGCAGCTCCTTTCTCTCTGCATTGGTCAGATCTTAATGTTTGTACTGAGTTATTACAACCTCGTATTCCTGAAGAATATGCTGTAAGTTCATTGGAAAAAGCCATCTCTGATGCATCTAATGAGGTAAAAGTACTGAGAGCTTTTAGGGGGCTTCTTGATAGACATATTTCGCTTGCCTCAGGTGAATCAGACCAGTCTGCTCTCTTCTACTTTCAGCAAGAGTATTTCAATAAAAACGGAGGAGTAGGTACTCTCAAGGCAGCTCAATATATTGTAGAGAACCTTAGCAATTGAATTACAGCTTAATATTCAAGAATCAAAATATCTGCTACTAGCTGAAAATATTAAGGAATAGTGCAAAAATGGGTAAACGCATCTTTGTAGGAGCTCCTTTCCATAACTATATAAATCCAGATACAGGAACACTACAAAAGGACAAAAAGTTGATGCTTGAGTGCATAATCAGATGTTGTGAAAGCAAAGGCTATATGGTTGCGAATGCTCATATAAGGGAAAACTGGGGTGAATCGTGGATGTCACCTGATCAGTGTACACCCTTGGACTACAATGAAATTCAAAATGCTGATATTTTTGTAGCGATCCCAGGCAATCCTCCTTCAGGTGGAGTTCATGTCGAATTAGGTTGGGCATCTGTTTTACAAAAGAGAATCATAGTATTTCTTGAAAAGGGAAAGAAATATAGCAATTTAGTAATGGGGCTTAGAGAAGTGGCAGAGGTTGATTACATTGAATACGGCAATTTTGAAGACGCAATTAAGTCATTACATGGCCTGCTCTAACAAAATTAGATGCTTTACAAAATCGGTCTTCCTCTGAATGCTAGCTAGGTAGGATTCTATCCTATAGAGGAGGTGATAATATTGATTGTTTTACACAGAGGTTTTCCTGTTAAGTCTGCACCTATATATCTTCGGATCACATTACCGGAAATGATAATCGAGAAAGTTTTAACTTTACTCCATAAGGGTAATGTTAACGTAAAAAGTTGGTAATAAAAAGTGACTATTGGAGAAACTGTGACTAAGAAAAATCAAAATTCAAGATGTAGAGCAAGCTTGGCTATTGAAGGAGGGAGACCGGTACGAGCCAAACCAATCGCTCCTCTTGTTAAAGTTAGTTCTGACTGTAAAAAGCGAATCATTGATTTGCTTGACTTAGGATCATTGTCTAATTGGTATGGTGGTCTTGTTAGCCATGAATTTGAACAGTTATTTAGTGATTATTATGGGTTTCCTTACGGAGTAGCTGTCAATTCTGGTACTTCGGCACTCCATATTGCTTATATTGCTGCAGGAATAGAACCCGGCGATGAAGTAATCGTACCTTCTGTGGGATATATAAGTGCTGCATCTGCTGCCATTCAGGAGGGTGCCTTACCTATTATTTGTGATGTGGAACCCCAGACTCTGGGCATGTCACCCACTGATTTAGAAAAGCGGATTACGCCTCGAACAAAATTGATAGTCCCAGTCCATATGTGGGGTATCCCAAATAACATGAGCGGTATTATGACGATAGCTCAACGACATAGTATTCCTGTAATGGAAGACTGCGGTCAGGCTCATGGAGCTAAGTACAGAGGTCAATTGGTAGGAACCTTCGGTGAAATGTCTGTCTTTAGTTTTGCTCCCCGTAAACATGTTAGTACCGGTCAAGGTGGAATGGCTCTCTTTCGCATGGGTGAACATGCGAAGAAAGCTCGCAGTGCCACGAACAAGGGCAAAGGACATGGCTGGCATGATTACTATCGGCTGGGATATAGCTATGTTATGGGGGACATGGAAGCATTAGTGGGGATTGATGGTTTGAAGAATTTGGAAGCAGAAGTGGAAAAGCGCCGCCGCGCTGCACGTATTTACGAATCATATCTGGTTGATAGCGGACTAGAAATGCAGCTTGTTCCAGAAGATCGATTTGCCTGCTATTTTAAATATCCTTTTCGTTTGCCAAGAAACTTTCTCCCCTACAAAAAGTTTATGATTGGGGCTTTACTTGCAGAAAATATTTCTACACGAGCCTCCCATCCTCCAATGCACAAGATCCCGTGGCTGGCAGATTACATTTTCGAACATGGTCGGAATAATCATGCTGCTAGCACCCCTCGCCCAATAGCGGAGAGAGAAATCGTCCGTATCATTGAAGTGGAAACGGGGCCTGCGATGAGTGATGAAGACATTCATGCTTCTGCAAAAGGCGTACTCAAGGTTTGGAATCGGATTAAGGAGTTACATAAACAGGGTGTGGTTCCTGAATTCACGGGAGAGACTGATTTGTGCATATAGTTTATTGCTCAAAGCCTATAGATCAAATATTTTTTGAGTTCTTAAACTCTTTTGGGTATGAGTGAATGCTTTCACGGCCGAGCATGGAAATGTTTCCATGAAAAACTGCTTAAATATAAATAGGCGTAAACCATAGACGAAAATACATTAAAAATTCGGGGCTTGATTATCCTGGAACAATATAGGGCAACATCTTCTGAATCGCTTTCCAGAATAAAGGAGCACCATCAATTGTGGTTCTATAAGCTTATCAGTTGTGGTGCTATCCTCTCTTTTGTTATGACTACATGGACCCCAGAAGCAAAATACGCATCCGTCTCAGTTCCGTTTTTGGCAATAATCTTTGATGCATTAATAACCAACAATCTCTTGACTATTCAACGCTTTGGATTCATTTACAAGTAAATTCTACGAATAAAAAATACGAGATAGATGGATGGGATACTATTAGTTTGAAAACCAAATATTTCGGAACCAAACAAGTACCATGGTTAACCGACTGGCTGGTTCTTTCTATATCCACTGTAAGTATGTTCTTAATAACTACTTTTCTTTTGTGGGTAACGGATGGCATTTTTCAATCATCTATAGTGGCCTTATTGATAATTTCTTTGGTGGCAGTCATTGGGCATATATACTTTACTTATTGGCAACTTATTTACAATGCGCACAAACTTAATAGCAAAACTACACTCGACGAAACTGAAGCCAAGACGAGGAGTCACAAGAACTGAGGTCTGGCGATTTGTTTTATAACGCAAAGTAATCGTCTCTTGAATTTAACACAGTATGCAACAGTCATTGATCCATTCTGAAGGCCGATCCAAACTTGATGTTAATCGTAGTCGTGAGCCACGTTGTCCTGTTCCACGGCTTTTATTTATTCGGGCCACCGAAGCCTGCAATGCTTCCTGTTTTATGTGTGATTTTGCTGGAAATAAGACTCCGCATTTGATCACAGTGAAAGATGCACATCAGTTAGTAAGGGAATTAGCAGGAAGTTTAATTCGTCATGTTCGGCTAACAGGTGGTGAACCTCTTTTATTGGATGAAGTAGCTCAGATCGTGTCAATCTTTAAAGATGCAGGATTGGCTGTTTCAATCATCACGAATGGCCTGTTGTTAGAAAGGCGTTGGTCGGATTTGGTCATGGCGGGATTGGATCAGATCATAGTCAGCCTTGATAGTTCTCGTCCAGAAGTACATGACAAACTGAGAAATACTGAAGGATTGTTTCAAACTGCCTTAGCAGGAATCGTTCGTATTCAAAGTGAGACTCCTTCAACTTTAATTCGAGTCAACACTGTAGTCACTGAGCACAACCTGAAGTCCTTGCCGGATATGTTTGCTTTGCTTCAAGAATTAGGTATCAAACAGTGGTCTCTGATTCCTTGTAAGCCGTTAGCAAATCAGTTCTCCGAAAATTTCGAAAGCACGTTGAGTTTCGTTCGGCAACGATTGAAGAATCAGATAGCTCAATCAAATGTTCCTCATTTAATGGGGAACAGCCTTGATCTATTCGGGCATAACATTCAGGATTTTCGGCGTTTAGTCAAGCAAGGTCGTATGAAAACACCGAAACCACGGTGCGAAGTTGTAGAGTGGATTCGCTTCTTAGATCCTAAATCACGACGGGTTTTCCCCTGCAATTGCGTTCCCCATCGGGGCAAAGGAGCTGACAAATTCAGTGAGCCGTGGAGCAGGAATAGTTGGAGCGAGCATGCTCTTGGGCCATCCCGTAACTGGTTAAGGCATAACGGCCCATCTCAATGCACAGGGTGCGAACCATTGAATGTGGCTTTGGGAGAGGGATGTATCGACCTCAATAAAGATGTGTTTGGCTTTTAAGCATTGAACGATAGAAGATGAATACATGAAAAGAGGAAATCATAATGGCTAAAATGGATACAGAAGTGCAATTGAAGGAATCTGTTATTCTAGAGCAATACAGGGCCCTGCAGTCTGAAACGCTTTCAAGAATAACTGAGCATCATAAGCTTTGGTTTTACAAACTTATTACATGTGGAGCAATTCTATCTTTTATTTTATCAAGAGATACATGCGAAATACAGTACGGTTCTATTGTAGTGCCGCTTCTAGCTTTATTTTTTGATGCTTTGATGGTCAATAACTTATTGCTTATTGGGTCCATTGGTGCGTTCCTCAGTGAGTTTTATGAAAAAAAGTACGAAATAGATGGATGGGATTCACTTGATGAGGGGAAAAAATATGGTGCTCAAAAACAAGCCACTTGGAAAAACGATTGGGCTGTTCTTACTTATTCCACATTAGGTTTATTTGTGATTTCTATGTTTCATATATTGATAATAAAAGCGTGTACATCATTGGGTGTCATAGTCTTAATGATATTTATTTTAGTAATTCTTGTATGGCATATTTACCGTTCCTATTTGCTACTTATCAAAAAGAGCAAGAAAACAGACATAAAATGTGAACTGTGAGTAAGAAAAATAGTTAATTGGCGAAAATGACATCAATGAAATCCTACTATCTGCACAATAGAAGGCTGCTAAAGAGTATTAATTATGTATTCAACCAAGACCACAAACTATTGAGCATGTTAAACAATTAGAATTTAGGACACTTTAGATGAAAGTCATTAGGCCCATTGTTTCTATCTTTTATGAGTGTATGCCATTGGCTCTCACTCCATTACATCTTGTTCATACTTCAAGTGCAGACTGCCATTATGAACTAAACAGTGTCATACAAGACAAAGAAGCTCACCACGCCACCCGAGTGTCAAATTGAGATAATTCTTCAGAAACGAGTTTGCAATGAGATTTAAGCTTGTCCGAGTTATCAGCCCTCTTTCAGGTAACAAGCATGGGACACTTGCCTTTCCTCCAATTTCCCTTGGTATCCTCACCCGGCACATCCGTGATTGTGGTTTCGATTTGGAACAGGACGACCTCCATCGTCGCTGGTACAGTACGGCTTCCAAAAGCGATACCCAGAGGCTTCAACACGTCGCCAGCAACGAGCAACGCATGTGGGACTACCTTGAAGGAATCGAAGACGGTGATTGGGAGTGGTTCGGTGAGAAAGCGACAATCCTCTCCGATTTTGTGGAGCCTGACGTCTTTCTTTTCTCTATGATCTCGAGTGATCTTGGGTGCTGCGTGACAACACTCGCCTTTGCCCGTTACCTTAAGAACAGATTCAGGAAACCAATCATACTTGGTGGTGAGTATTTCGCTTATGCTCCTATTTATGATGAGATCGATCGCATCCTGTCTCTTGGTGTTCTCGATTACTACGTTATTGGATATGGTGAAGAACCGCTCGAATGTCTTTTGAAGATCATAACTGGTCGGGCTTCAAAAGATACACTAGTTGCCGTGCCAGGGCTATGCTATATTGATGGCGGGCAAGTACGCAAGAACTCGTTTACTCCACACCATCCGCTTGTACCTCCTGATTTTGAAGGTCTACCAATACATTTGTACCGCTGGTCTCCGGATTGCCTTCCACCAGAACGAAACCTCCCCGTTCCCAAGGATGAGCTGACACTACCATTCCACACCAGCACCGGGTGTACCTACAATTGCTCTTTCTGCGAATGCTCCGGTATGAAAAAGATGTCCATTCTCCCGCCGGAAAAAGTTGTCGAAGAACTCAAGAAGCTCGTCGACCGCTATGACTGTCATACATTTTTCTTCCTCGACAATACTCTCAACTTTTCTCACCGCTATGTGAATGATCTGTGTGATCATATTATTAATGCCCAACTGGACATCCAATGGATGGACTGTGCAAGTACCCGTGGAATGGATAGGGCCACCTTGGAAAAGATGCGTGAAGCGGGGGCCATACGAATTGTATGGGGGCTTGAGTCGGGCAGCGACAGGATACTCGAATACGTTAGGAAACCTTCCACACTGGATAATGCTTGTAACGTTATAGCAATGGCCCATGATGTTGGTATTTGGAATGGAGTGGAAATTATCGTTGGGATGCCAACTGAGACTGAGGAAGAGTTCCGAGAGACGATAAATTTTTTAGAGGTATATGCGCCGGTACTGGATGAAGTTTGGGTATATCAGTTCTATCTGAATGGCAATAGCGATATGTTCACAAACCACGGTCGATACGGGATCACAAACTTACGTCGAGTAAATGTTGGACTCACCAAGGATGCAGTCTATGCATCAGTAGCAGCCACTCACATCTTCGATGAGAAGGACGGTTGCTGCTGGGTGGAGAAGGATGACCAGCAGAAACGCCGCCTAGCCGTAATGCTTGAGCACGTAGCGGATTTGGACCTGTATCCAATGACTTGGGAGCATGAACAACAACCGAATTTGCTATCCTGGTGCTACCGCCAATGCCGAAAGAAGGCAGAGGTGCGCACCCTGTATCGCCGCTATTGGGAAAAGTTGTCGCTTAGAAGAACATGGGGATTTTCTGGCAGACGATGTGACTGCGTAGAGGAGCTTACTGAAGAAATCTATCAGGGATTCAAAGATCACGATCCTCACTCAGGACTCAAAGAAATCTGGCATGCTGTGTATCCAGACAAGTGGTCACCGTTTTTCCCAGACGCAGAGGTGACACCGGATCTCAGCTACGAACGTAGGTTGCTAATTGACGGCAGGTTTCACGACAAGCTAGTTTATTCGTGGCTGAAGGAAAAGTTACAAGGCGATTATCGTGAAGTTAGCTCTCGTCCATTCAGATCCAGTGAAGAGTGATAAATGGAAAAAACTTGAAGAAACCTTATGTGTTTATAATTAGTCTCATTAAGATTTGGAGCTACGTCATTATGTTGTTATCTTCAACAACATTCTGAAGTATATACCGTTGACTGTAAAACTTGAATTTTTCACTTCTGGCCTACTCTTCCGCTTTTCGATTATAGACAGGAAGAAGTGCCTACCTCTGTTTTCTGGAGCAAAGTATTGGAGAGGCTAAACATTCTATTCTTTTCGAAAGTATGATCTGTTTGGTATTTGGAGCAATTGGAATATTATTAATTATAATAAGATTGTCTGCATAGAGTCCATCATAATATCAACCTTTATTTTACTGTAGTGAACCAGTGATGATAACTCATTTAAAAATTTATCAATCACGAACTAAATCAGTTTGCTTACAACCTTCAACGGCTAAATACTTATGGTGGACCTGTAGTCTACCAGATTGAACTTACAAATCATTGCCCGATGACCTGCGTAATGTGTGCTCGAACAACTGGTATGACACGCGAACTTGGTTATATGGATGAATTTCTTTTTAAAAGAATTATTCAGAAGGCCTCTGGATTTTCGTCAAGAATTTTTTTTCATCATTTTGGCGACTCGCTTTTACGTCCGAAATTAGGAAAGTTTATTCGTCATGCTAACCAGTATAATATTAAAACATATCTGTCTACTAATCCTATCCTTTTAAATCAAAGGCGTTCACGAGAGCTTGTTGATAGCGGCCTTTATGAATTGGTTTTATCTTTGGATGGGATAAAAAGTAAAACAAGTGCTGCTATAAGAGGGCAATCTGCGAGAAATGTTGACCTGGCCGAAAAAAATATTCTATCGTTCATAAAATATAGAGGCACTATTAATTCTCAAATACCTTTTCTAATTATGCAAATCGTCAGGCAAAAAGAAAATTTACATGAGATTGAACCATGGATAAATAAGTGGAGTAAGGTACGAGGTATAGATCGGGTTAAAGTCAAAACTTATGTGACGTGGGATGGGCAAGATCAATATATTAATTCGCTCAAACCTAATGAACTTCCTCCAAATTTATCAAAAATTGTTTGTGATAAACCTTGGACTTCAGTAACAATTCTATGGGATGGCCGAGTAGTACCTTGTTGTTTTGATTATGATTGAATATATGTTATTGGAGATATAAATAAACAATCATTACAAGAAATTTGGAATGGAAAAGAGATAAGGAATCTGCGTCAATGTCATAGCGAAAGTAAAGGTCAAGATATGAGACTTTGCGCGAAATGTACTGACATGGAAGGATATAATGTAAGAAAATGGTATTACCCACTAAATAGACTTTTTACGAAAAGAAGCAGATTAGGCGATGAATGGTCAAATTCATAAGTTCGCTGCATATTAAATACGATTTGAGAAAGAGCCAGTCTATGAAACCTCTAATATTAATAACTAATGATGATGGAGTGAATTCACCAGGACTCTACGCCGCAGCAGAAGCTGTGAGTACGCTCGGAGAGATATTGGTCGTTGCTCCGCATATACAACAAACAGGGATGGGCAGATCATTCCCGAAAACTAAAGATGTTGGCGTTATTGATGAACTTCAGATTAACTTGAAGGGAGGAATACATCCTTTCTATGCAGTCCATGGTTCTCCAGCTCAAACAGTAGCCCATGCAGTATTAGAAATTGCACCGAAATTGCCTGATTTGTGCATTAGCGGTATAAACTATGGAGAAAATGTGGGAGGGACTGTTTTTATTAGCGGGACAATCGGAGCTGCATTGGAAGCATCATGTTATGGTATTCCAGCAATAGCTATCAGTATTGGTACAAATAGTCCGCAATTATATTCAAAACCACATTGTCGTGAGAATTGGGATGTTGTTATCAACCTTGTTCATAAATTTGCTTTATTTGTACTTCATCATGGTTTATCACCGAACGTTGCTCTATTGAATATAAATATTCCATCAGAAGTAACGCAAGAAACCGAAGTCCGTACCACACATCAGAGCCGTCAGAATTATCATATTTGTGCTAAGCCGGAGAAACGTGATTTTTCCACAAAGCTTCAACTTCCCATAAAGATTGATATTGATAATGATATATTAGAGCCCAATAGTGATGTGTATGCTTTTACAGTGGATGGTGTTATTTCGGTAACACCTATTGGCACTGATTTAACTGCTCGTGATTCGAGTGGTATGCCTGTTCTTATTACTAGTACTATTGATAACGTGTGAAAAAGGAGAAATATCTCTCTCGGCAGGGCTATTGATGTCGGAAGTTTTTAAAAAACATTATAAGATTGTAGAAGCTCCATTGTTACCAACTGACATAGCGCCTTTTCTACATCGTTATACATTTTTCCGACTTGTTCGGAACTATCCAGTATCCACATATGTTTACAAAGCTATTAAAACTGGATATCCAACATTATTTCTCAAAATTGGAAAAAGTTTGGAATCTGAGCGAAAGCGTCTATCATGGTTGAAAAAAAAATTACTTGTACCTAGTGTCATTGCCTATTCGTCCTTTGAAAATCAAGAATTTCTCCTACTCACAGAAGTTACTGGTTTACCTGCCGATGATAAGAAATGGCTTGCCAACATTGCTAGTATGGTATCATTACTTGCGGAACAGGTGCATGTGATTCACTCTTTACCCTCAATTGGTTGTCCGTTTAATAAACGTCTAGATATATTAATGACAAATGCAGAAAAAATCGTCCAGCATCAGCTACTTGATTCACGCTATCTCAGCAAAGTTTATCGACATCGAACGATCAACGATCTATACGATAACTTACTTCAGTTATGCCCCGCAAAAGAGTATATAGTATTTACACATGGTGACCTATGTTTGCCAAACATATTGATCCGACAGGAAACATCAGCTGGTTTTGTCGATTGGGGAGAGGCTGGATTGAGTGACCCTCATCGCGATTTAGCACTCTTAGCATACAGTATTCGTTCTAATTTTAGCAAAAAATACGTCAAATTATTCTTCGATGCTTACGGTTGTCAAGTGGATGAACAGAAACTAGAATTCTATAAACTTCTTGATCAATTCACTATAGCACGCTGTAAGCAGAATACAGTATTAACACAACCAAAACAGTAAAATTTCGCAATGAAAATTCATCAAGTAGTCACAACATATGGCCGAAATTGTGGGATTGCCCTTTTTGCAGGTAATCTTCATGTACAGCTAGAGAAGAGCGGTATAGATATAAAGACCACATCTCATATGAATGATAAAATGCCGACTACTGATATTCTTCTCCTCCATTATCATTCGGAACTATTGGACCATGAGAGCACTAAAACTATTTGCGAAAGAAGTCAGTGCCCGGTAATACTATTTGCTCATTCTACCGGAATTGATGCATTCGTTGATATAGTTGATGGTTTTGTGGCTATGTGTTCTGGTATAATTCCAGAAACAGACAGACCAGTTCACATATTTCCACACCCCGCGTGGATACCGGAATGTCTACAAGAAAGAACGGTTCTTCGAAAGCGGTTAGGTCTCCCAATAAACTCTATGATCATAGGTACACATGGATTTCTCAAGTTCGAAAGGCAATTTGTCGAAATTCTTGATGTATTGCTACCCCATGCAAAAGAAAATAACTGGTTTGTAGATCTCATGGCAAGCCCGTGGTACATAGATTCACCTGGCCTTATTCCCCAACTTGAGAAATTTGGGTCAACTTGCTCTACCTGCTTCAGATTTGAATATGCTTTTTGGAATAAGGAGATATTAAATCAGAAACTTCAGGCTTGTGATATATTGTGGTGCTGGACAAGAACCACCTCAAGCCCTTATGCCAGCGGAGTAATTTCAGATCAATATGCCAGTGGTACACGTATCTTTGCAGCCGACAAACTACAACACGAGCATGTTCTTAAACTCCCTAATGTTATTCGAGGGCCTGACAGGCTTGAACCATTCATAGAACGATTCATCAAGGAAATTAAATGTGGCAAGCATGATCGGCATGATCCGTCACCAATCTCTTGGGATAGATGTAGTGATGAGTTAGTTTGTTTTCTAACCAGAATTTATTCTGAAAGTAAGAAAAGTATTAACTAATTGTTTTAACGAAATGAGAAACGTGTTTTATTCAGGAAATACAAAGAAGCCAACTATGGTTATCCTTAGAGCTTTAGCTCTCGGAGACTTTTTAACAGGTTTGCCAGCACTTAGAGCTTTAGCGCGGTCATTCCCTGAACATAGTCATATCTTAACATGTCCATGCTGGTTAAAACCTCTTGTGCAAATGACCGGTGTTGTTGATGGAATAATTGATGGCGCTTATTTTAGTAAAGATGTTGGGGGTATTGGCCAATATAGAATTCCCATGGATTTACAATCTCGGATAGCACTTGAGAAATCACAATTGAATGGATTAAGAGCCCCAAAAGGACCTGATATTGCAGTGAATTTACGTGGACAAAGAGTTGCTTTATATGAAGCACTTTTAGCATTAAAACCACGTCGTCTTATTGGTTTTTATAATCCTGATATACCTGAAACAGCAGGAAGTCCAATCTGGCGGCCAGATGAATATGAAGTTGTGCGTTGGTGTCGTTTGTTGCAAGAGAATGGAATTCCAGCAGATCCTCGTGATCTTCACATAGCCCGACCAGATGGTGCTGTGCCAGAGAATATAAAAAGTGCCACGATCATACATCCTGGCGCCGGAAGTTCTGCCCGTTGTTGGCCTGTCGAACGCTGGGCTGCTGTTGCAAACTGGGAAACTCAGCGTGGGAAAAAAGTAATATTAACTGGTGGTCCTCATGAAATCGACTTAGCGAAAAAGGTGTCTACATTCGCCGACCTTCCTCCAGATTCCATTTTTGTCGGTCGAACAGATATTCTGGAGCTTTCTGCGTTAGTCGCAGCCGCTGGGAAAGTGATTTGTACAAATACGGGAATTGCTCACCTTGCGGTTGCTTTTCGTATACCTTCTGTTGTGCTTTTTGGACCAGAACCTCCCGGTCGTTTTGGTCCCCCACCTCATTTATCCATACATCGTTCATTATGGGCAGGTATGAAAGGGGATACATACGGAAATAGTCCAGATCCCGGTCTTATGAAATTACAGGTTGAGGATGTCATCACCGAAGTTTTGTCATTGGAACAAATGTGCTCTAATTACGAATTACAATAAGAATGCTTTGTATACTCGCCTCAAATCATCAATAGAATACTACAGAGGATTTTGAAAGTTGCTTGAATCAACGATTGTGAGACTTTTCACATAACAGGGAATCAGAATCATCTATAAACAAAAGAAATACCATCATTTTCCGCGTACTTTAACCCATAGTACTCTTCATTAGCTTGCTGACTGATATGTGAGTCGGAATTGAGACAAGTATGTGAATATGATCCTTGACAACATGCCTACGAATGATCTAAACATCCCATATACAACATACCTCACAGATCAGATCTCTGGCCCTTTTCGCTGTATCGCCTGTAAGAATCCCTTTAAGATATTTTGTTATTCAACCAAGTGAAATTTAATATAATGCGTAGTATGGCTGGATTTCCGCTAATGCTCCATACCAAAACAATACAAAAGTCTTTGCTTGAAGGCGAGGGATTTTCTCCCATTCGGGGGATGGGACATTAAAACCTAAGAATTATATTTCCAGGCATCCTCATGTCCGCCTCTAGCGGATAACTTTATTTATGAATTCAAATTCGCAGCATTTCAGCGGAAGGCAAGAAATTTGCATTGATATTAAAAAGCAAATTCAGCTTGTTCGAGAAATGGCAATGAAAATACTCCTATCATGTAAAGTATAAATCTATGTTGGCTTCTGGAGAATAATTTTGCTCACCTTAGGTATAGGCTAAGAGTATTTCATGCCAGGTTTTTAAGATAGGTCATCACATCTATCAGTATATATCACTGTACTACTTATCCCAATTCAAGAGTTACATTTATTTGGGATACACTTCTCAAAAGTTTCCAAATCATTCATATGCAACAATAGATGTTCTTGAGGCGGTCAATACTTCAGCGTAAACTAAGAAGAGCGCCATTCTAAACATTGATTCGGGAAAGGGAGCAAGTTTTAATAGAATAAACGATTTTCTGAATGGCAAATACGAAACGGATCGCAAGTCAGTTTATATTGACAATCCCTTTGCAGGTAAATTCCGGGATGAAGTTGTATTGGATATATCGCTGATAAAAAGCCTGATTTTGTGTCTGAGATATCGATAGATCAAGGTATTCATTTGTTTCTTGACTCAGGTGCATTTATGAATAATAATAGATGAAATTAAAAACTCATTATTGTTATTTGAACATCAAGGTAAAAAGATCACGAGATATGTTTATGGAGAAAATCTTTGGTTATCACTCAGTCCGGGCTGTTTTTCTTACACGCCCCAAAGCTATTAAACGTATTATTCTTCTTGCGGGAAAAAAACAACATCTTAATAATGAACTTATAAAACTTGCTCATAGCATAAAAATTGAACCTGAGATTATTCCGTGGAAGAAGTTTATGCACGTCACAGAATTAACGGAAGAGGAAGAAAAACATCAAGGTGTTTGCATTTTTACAGAGCCACGGCCAATTTACACAGAGGACAACTTAGAAATCTTACAAGAAAGTCAGGTTGTTCTTGCTCTTGACCAAATCTCTAATCCCAAAAACTTAGCAACAATACTCCGCAATGCTGCATTTTTCGGTGCAGATGCAGTTATTATGCTTAGATATCGCTCCGTAAGCATATCTCCGACGGTAACTCGAGTAGCAGCAGGAGGAACAGAATATGTAAAAATTTTCAGGGTAACAAACTTAGCACGAAGTTTGGATAAACTAAAAGAGATAGGATTTTGGGTATATGGTTTAGACGAACGCGGAGAACAAACACTTGCTGAGACAGATTTTGCCAAAAAGACGGTTCTCGTAGTTGGCGCTGAAGGACAAGGACTTCGTCTCCGAACGAAAAAATATTGCGATGTGCTAGTCCGCATTCCTGGTGGAAGGCCTGGTCTTGAAAGTCTTAATGCTGGGGTTGCGACGGCTGTGGCTTTAGCTGAGTTTTTCCGCTAAATGAAAGTTGAGCATTCTATATTCAGTAAACCAAAAGGCTGTTTTTCCTGATGAATATCCATCAATTGGTTCTTCTTACTGGAACCAACAAATCGATTAAGAGTGTATATCAGGTAAATCTATACTTTACACATAAACTCGAAAGAATTTGTGTAAAAGGGATTCATAAAGTTAATGCAAGAAATCGGATGGACTCTGAATAGACCGACAGGATTTATTGTCAGAGTGCTAATGCATAGTGTTAGCAAAGATTATCATTCGGGGTACCTCGTCACAGCTTGACTTTTAGCATAAATTACAGGATATTACGATTGAGTTAAAAACATATGATTTAGCAGAAATATAGATATTGATGGAGACCGATATGAAAGCATCGAAAATGAAAAAAGGTCAGACTGTTATTATCGATGACAAGCTATATGTCATTTTGGAATATCAACACGTCAAACTCGGGAAAGGCGGTGCAGCTTATCAAACAAAGTTTAAGTCATTAGTCGATGGTTCAATCGTCGATAAGCGCATCCGGGTTGAAGACAATCTTGACGAAGCCTTTCTTGATAAGAGAGACTATGAATATTTATATTCCTCTGGCAATGAACATATACTGATGGATTGTGAAAATTATGAACAGATCACGCTGAATTCTGAGACATTCGGCGACGGTCCCCAATACCTTAAACACAATACACGATTGCAAATTAGCATGTACAACGGTGAGCCGGTAGTGGTTACACTGCCCAATACAGTGGATCTTGAAGTCACTGAGACAGCTCCTGAAATTAAGGGCGCAACGGCTACTAACCAATACAAACCAGCTAAATTGGAAACTGGCCTGACCATACAGGTTCCACCTTTTATTAAGATAGGAGAAAAAATCCGTGTGGATACCCGAACAGGAGAATATGTCACACGTGTGAAGGAATAGTCTAAGCCGCTGCGAGCGGGTGTTACCAATCTAAAAATAGGCAGGAAGTATTATGTTAGGAACGATCAGCAAAACTCCGATCGAGATTCTCATATCATGTTATTGGCGTATCATCAAATCCGATCCGTAGAGTCCCAAAGTTCTTTAACACCGATGTAGGTCATCAACAATAATGAGACAAAGAAGTCTCTGATTCAGGAGACGATTTTAACTCCGATTGTCATTGTACTATTGTATTTTTTCCTTTCAAGAACCGTTTTTCCATTTCAACTCGGCCCGTTTCGTCAGGATTCTTTCATGCTGGCCATAATACACATCATCTGGTGTCACATTACCAATTGCTTCATGGTACCGGTTCTTGTGATAACGTAGGATATTCTTCGTACATTATACTGGGACGTTAAAGCAGTCCTTTCTCTGGTCGATGGTAGACAAGACGATTGATAACCATTGAATCAGAGAAAGGACACAATAATGCAGAACAGTAATTCGACAAAGATGACTGAGAACTTGAACAAAGTTATTAAAATTGATGAGGTACAGATCAAAAATCATCTCGGCGAGATGGTTCGCAGCACGGTTGAAGAGACGCTAAACGACATGCTCGATGCCGAGGCGGATCAGCTTTGCGGTGCCAGCCGTTATGAGCGAACTGAGGCAAGAGTTGACTGTAGAGCCGGTCACTATAAGCGAAAGTTGCACACTAAAGCCGGGCAGGTGGAATTGAAGATGCCCAAACTACGCAAAGCAACCTTTGAAACAGCCATCATCGAGCGATACAAACGCCGGGAATCGTCTGTAGAAGAAGCTCTGATGGAGATGTATCTGGCGGGAGTATCGGTTCGCAGGGTCGAAGATATCACCCAGGTCCTATGGGGTATGCGTGTAAGCGCCGGCACTGTCAGCGACTTGAATCAAAAGATGTATGAGCGGATTGACAAATGGCGAAAACGCCCCATAGAAGGCGAATATCCTTACATCTATCTTGACGGTATATGCCTCAAACGCAGTTGGGGCGGCGAGGTTCGCAAAGTCTCGGTGTTGGTTGCGATAGGCGTTCGGACCGATGGCTATCGAGACATACTTTGGATAGTCGAGGGCGGCAAGGAGGATAAGGCCGGCTGGGGCAGCTTCCTGCGATCATTGAAGAAACGTGGCCTTAAAGCTGTTCAATTGGTCGTCTCGGACAGATGCCTCGGCCTTATCGAATCACTCGGCGAGTGTTTCCCACAAGCCCGCTGGCAGAGATGTACGGTGCACTTTTACAGAAACGTTTTCTCAGTCGTTCCACATGGTAAGCTTAAAGAAGTCTCAGCGATGCTCAAGGCGATCCATGCCCAAGAGGATCTTGCAGAGGCGACGAAGAAAGCCAGGGCCGTCGCCGAGAAGCTTGAGGGTATGAAGCTTCGTAAAGCCGCTCAAAGAGTACGTGAAGGTGCCGATGAAACTCTGGCCTATTATCACTTCCCACGGGAGCACTGGCGACAGATTCGCACGAACAATCCGTTGGAGCGCATTATGCGTGAGATTCGCCGAAGGTCTCGTGTGGTGGGCTGCTTCCCGGATGGCAACTCGGCATTGATGCTGGCTGCGGCCAGACTCAGGCATATCGCGGGTACTAAGTGGGGCATGAGACGATACATGAATATGAGTCGCTTGAGAGAAATGCAAAACGAAGCGCTGGTCGAGGCTGGTTAGCCCGATAAAATTTGCGGCACCCCCATGGGGGTGCCAGGCATATGAACCATTACCAGAGAAGACTTATGACAAAATGTGCGAAAGATTCTTGACACTACCCTTGTTTTAGCTTCATGCTAAATCCTCCAATCTGGTTCTTATAGTTTTTGTTAACAATCCTGTATCGACCAGATTGAGGATTTTTCTATTTTGCCCGATAATTAATGTGCAAAAAATATCATACGTTATCCAAAATAATCAGGTTTATAACGAGATGGTCGCAGGTTCACAACGGGTTAATTAAGGACACAAAAAAAGAGATAACTCCTTATGAAACATAGAGTTATCTCTTAGTTAGCATAGCGGGGGCAGGATTCGAACCTGCGACCTCCGGGTTATGGGCTGTATTGAGCCCAAAATCGTAATTTCTTTTCAGGCCCCGATTTACACGTAAAGCCTTATGCCACAGAGAGCAGCGTTAAAATAGTATATTGCGCATGTTCCGTATAACGTGCGCAAAATAAGGTACAATTTAGGTACAGTCATTGGCAACGCACTGACACCAACGAAGATTATACTTTCGATCCACACTCACTGCAATAGTTCGGATTCCCAATCAGCCTCTTATCACAAACCAGACACCTTCGAGTAAAGCTAACCGCCCTATTACTTGCTTTCGGGCTAACCATGAGCACAAGTAAAGTCAGAATTACTGCTATCGCCGTCCCTGTAAGAAATTCCTCACGTAACCAATTTGCTTTTTGTTCGATCCCTTTTTCAGCTAACCAGTTCGCAATCAATAAAATGTTGCCTGTTAGGAAGATTAATCCAATCAATCCCAAAACAATAATTTTTCTAATCGTCAAACTCATTTTCTTACCCTTTCCAAAAAGTTAATATTTATCAATATAAATTGTAGTGCGTGATATAGGTATAGCGCAAGTATCTTATCCCAAAAAATTTCTTTGAGTCGCATAAGTCATTATTGAGCGCGCATTTACAATTCAAAAATTTTTTCAATTTTGTTATTTATTTTGTTGAAAGATGTATTCCAAGCATTCAAAATGCACAAAGTAACATGACTCGTGGAACGAGTCAGTCTGTAAAATGGTTTTTCATGGAGGTATTTAGTATGGCGAAAAAGAAAGCAGCAAAAAAGAAAGCAACTAAGAAAAAAGCAACAAAGAAAAAGAAGAAATAATAACCTTTATATGGAGACTATTTGAAAGCCATCACTATTCGATGGCTTTCTTTTTGTTTATATCTGCGTCACAATATTTGGACAAGAAAACGCCAGGTTTAGGATAGCCTTTTGAACTTCTTGGTTGTTATTGATTAAATTAAATCTACCACAAGCCTCGCTAACTCTTCCTTACTGATTCCATTCAAAGAGACTAATTCTGAATGTTGTTCTACCATCTGTATCACCCTTCATATCTAAACCATTCGAGCCTTATACCAAAGCCGGTTTTCTTATTTATCCATATTTCAATAGGAGCTTCACTTTCATAGTATTCATAGCCTTGCTTTTTAAGCTCATCATCAATTCCCATTTTGTAGACCATATTCTTAGTTCAGTCACTGCTCATAATGTAGCAGTGGCTGAACATCCTCAACTGGCTTTTTAAAAATCACACAATACTCGTGCTTGATAGGAACATCTTCCAATTTGCCATATCGTTTTCGGTCGCTGGTACAGTTGTGCTGGATTTTGATGATTATGCTGCGGATTTCGCCCCTCGGGAAATTGAGCACATCCTTCACAATAGGTGTGTATTTTCCACCTCTCCGAACATCACCAATTAATACCGCCAATCTCCCGCCAACTTCCAGTGCCTCATAGCACCGCTTCAAACAGGCCATTAGAAGCTTTTTGAACGTTTCGTAGCTATCACAATTGCTCAGGTCGTTTGGGGTACCGTTGCTGTACCGGATAATGTTCCAGTACGGCGGATGTATCCACACAAAGTCAAACTTGCCTGGCAGGTCTCGTTTGGTCAAATCAAATCCTTCCCTAAGGTCACCGCCCCAATAACAGATGTCGGTTTTCTTGTATTTGTTCAGACCTTCAACGACATCTCTGCTCGTACCAGAACCTTCCATTGGATCACCAACCTTTTGGGCTCCATAGCGCAAAATAAGGTCCTTGATGAGCCTTCCGTCACAATTACCCCTGTACCTATGGTCGCCCCACTGAGAGCAGCGATTCGGGTAAGAAACAACCGACGTCATGTTTTCATCTTCAGCATATATGTCATAAAATCCTTCACCCAAGCGGCTCAGAAATCCATGACTCACAGCCTCCGAAAGTCTTGCACGTATCGTATGCTCTGGCGTTCCAGGTTTTTTTCGCAGTATTTCTATGTGCATTTCTCGGATGTGGCTTGCTCCGTTGGAGTCAACGAATTCCAAGATGAGCGTTCTGATTGAAACTTGTGACATTTTTATTCCTCTCCCGGCATAAGCGGCCAGGCCTCATGTGATGGGGCTGGCTGCTTAGACGTAATATATTGGGAAATTAAACACCCATATATGCATAAAGCTGATTATGGCACCAAGAGCAAGGTATCGCCTCCAGTGTTTACTACAAATGGTCCAAGGCATTTCTAGAGGCGGGTAAAAACGGCTTGACCAAAGATACGCTAAGGGATGCTATTCCCTTCTGTTGTAGCGACCTTACAGACTATTTATGGGTGTTCTGGATTCCGAATTTTAACAACATAGGGTTCCGTCAACACAAGAACTGCACGGATTGGACGCAATTGGAATCCATTTCCGGCTCGAATCAAAAATTCCCGGTACCGTGAATCAGGGCGATGAGTTAACCAACAATTCCTCGTAATCTTAAACCACTCGACTTCAAAGGTAGGGTGCCACGTCATAGGATTGGTAGAAAGCAAGTTAAGAAGATTATCAATTTCATTGTTTTCTCCGGGAAGAATGATCTTGGATACTTTAAATGCTGACGCTAATCGCTTGGGGTGTGTGACACGGATTTCTTTTGGAATAGCCTGCCAATCCTGCCAGCGACTTTCTCTGTATTCCATATATTCCCGGGCTGAAATCTTAGTTCCCTTATAGCCAATATTTTCGGGATAATCACAAGGATCACGTCCTTTCCATGCCGAGCATAAAACAAGAACACGTTCCGGACTTACCTTCCCTATTTCAGATATCCAAGTTTCTATTGTTTCAGGTCTTTTGTGATCGAATGACCACAGTGTCCATTCGTTATTACTAATTTGACCCTGTTTATCGACAATAATCGCTTCAGGTTGTTCGCCTCCGTGAGGCCCAAAAGAGTGCCAAAAAGCAAGAAAGTTGTTCATTACATCTCTCCTTCGCATATCAATCTGACATTTATTCTACCATACTTTCTGAGACACCTTCTTAAAGAGTGAGAGGTTCAGATTGCTACGCTTCTGCTTTTCAAAGAAGCGTTAAATCTCTACTGCCTCCTTATCATTCACGAGTTTAACATTACAATCCAAAAGCTCATGATACTGATCTGGGAAGAAAGTGTGTATTGGGATTACGTATTCAGGCTTGACCGCATTCACAAATCTCTTCAGATCGTCAATGTAAGCATGCCCACTACAATGAACGTGTAGAATGGGTACATTGTTTTCAACCCAGAATGGCTTAACATCAGGCAAATATCCTTCCCACATCGAGTATATCAGTATCGTATTCTCCAGATGCCTTTTGTTTGCAAAAATGTATCGAGTCTTATATGTGTCTTTTACCACCAATTTATTTCTAATGCCCTGCATTTCGTCATATGTTATCTTAGCCGACTTGTATTTGAACAGACTTTTATTCTCCGCCATCTTATCTGTATAACTATTGGGGACAAAAAATATCCTCATGTTCTGTCCCCAGTCAAACTGAGGTATTTTGGGAGAGATCTTCTTCAACTTGTCCAAGATAAGAGCTGTATAAGGATCTATTATAAAAACCCTATCGGTCTTCAAACAGGCTCGGAAAATTGAGACAATTCGATCAATATTCTGAGAAGAACAGGCTACAAAAAATAGATTATCTTTACTCTTAAATAGATCGACCAATTTTTCTTCTACATCTTCCTCGCCATGGTATTCACCTTGTTGCCTGCCCAACATTGAGCCTTCCAACAGTACATGTGAAATATTCTTCAGTGGCTGTTTCAACATATTTTCGAACAGAACACTCTTTCTCCCATGTCCCCGGAAGTCACCTGAGTAGAAGATTCTCTTGCCTTCGGCCTGGATTAGGAATGCTAGGGCATCAAAACCAGAGTGATCCACCAAATATGGCGTTATCTCGAAAGCCCCTTCTTTAAATTCCTTCCAGACTACAACAGGTTTGACATTAATTGCCTCAAAATCTGTTTGTCCGAAGAAGTGGGACACCTCAATCAATTCTTTGCAGCCCTCACTTAGATATATGGGTATGTTAGGATTGACAAAGGACAGTAATCCGTAATGATCTTGATGTGGATGGCTTAGTAGAATTGCATCGATACTTGGCTGTTCTCCTTCATACAATCCTTTTACATCGGGTAGAACGCCACTTTGGATCAGGTCATCTTTCGATTTGCCTTTGATCTTCTCGGGGTCAAATCGCTCCATGTTCTCATCAACCAAGGGTAATCCAAGATCGATCAATATTCTTGATCGATCTGACTGAAGTTCTACACAGGTTCCACCGATTTCTTTCGAGCCTCTGTGGATCGTGAGTTTCATTGATTATCTCTAAAAGGATTACGTTCAAATTTGATGGATTGAGATCCTTCCTTATAATAAGCGGTGTATAATTTAATGCTATCGCCATCTATTTCAAAAGACGTACTTTTCTTGAGCTCGGTCTTTTCTTTATTGCATTTTTTCTCCTGATTACTCGTAACAGCCACAACAGTTTCTATTTCTAATTGTTTTGGAATTGGGCTTTTGTAACCAAGTAATCTATACCACCCTGAACCGTTTTTCGTATGACGAAGAATATGAAGAAGAGTAAAGGCATATATATACGCTTGGCGAGCTGGATGATTATATGTATTTGGCTTTTTTAGCTCCCACACAGAAAGATTTACTTTTTTATTTCTACCTCGGTGACGTGCCAGAATGTCGATGTGCCCGCTGTCTTTCTTTGGCTCTCCGGTACTTGCTGAAATTGGAACCGGGAATTGTAGAGGACATCTTGCAATAGTCACCGGTTGAATTTCCAAACCTGATCCACAAAATTTCCCAGAACCTTTAAGCATCTCCTGTATGAATTTTGATTCAATTCTGTGTTCGATACTTCTAACTTTTGGTTTTCCTTTTGAAGAAAGAGCCTCTTTCTTGAAATATGACCTAAATTTTCTGGCTTCTTGGCCAATCCAGTTATAATCACCATCCGCCAGCGACCACCCAAACCATTTTACATTTTTTTCGCTGTGCCCCTTTAATCTTAAAGTCGCTTTTCTATCTTTCACAAAAAGTTCAGCTACTTCCTGGCCGGCAAATCTTAGCGAGAACCGAGGTCGATTATTAGATTTTGCTTTGGTAACCGATACATAGACTCTAAGAGGATTCCATTGATGAAATTCCTTTTTTGCATGATGTATAAGCTTTTCACCTTCCTGCAATGCTATAAGCCAGTCATCCAGTTTTTTTTCAAACTCAATTTTGTTCTTTCTCCACATATTTTTGATTTCTAATGCAAGGTCCTTCACTTTTTACCCTCATATAGTTAAGTTAATGATATTAACAATCTCTATCCGCAATGTTCGACAATATCGGAGAAGTGGAGTTGCCGTCTCACTTAACGTAAATATCGAACGTCTCCTCTATAATATGCCTCTTACGGATCAGTCACCATAAGTAATTTATTTCTGTAGTTTCTTTTTACGGCGATTAAGTTCACTAAATATAGATCGTTGTGATTCCTGAATAAAGAAACCAGTTTTTTTGAGCAGCTCTTCATACTCAACTTTCGACAATAACACAAATTCACTCAAATATGCCTTTACATCCTCATCCCAGTAATTGTCATAATCAAGCTCTTCCGGCCTTAGGTCTTTTAGAAGCAGCGGCCCACTGGTCGATAGCACTCTGCCAGTATCATCAGTCTCGATTGCGAACAAATCACCGCTTCTTTTGTGTTTGTATAAAGCCTTCTTACTCATTTTATTGGCCAGCTCTCGCGTAATGACTATTTTGTTATTTCAACTTTGTTTGCCTACAACTATATTTCGTTTCATCTATTTCAATACCTTTTCTGAACATATAAGCTGAAGATTTGCCAAAATATATTTTTTCGAGCGTTCTTGATGCTTTTATTTCCTTATTTAACAATGTTTCGAGTAATTGGTGCAATCTTCTTTTTTGAACTTCACCAGCACAAATAACAAAATCTAAAAATTCGTTATGCGTATATACCCTGTTTGGTATTATTGATATTTTTGAAATTAACATACCATATCTAAGATATGGATAAACTTGTTTATGTTTTTTTGCTTTCGATGAGTATGTTAAAACATCGTGAGTAGTTATTGAGGGCTTAAATTCGATAACTACTCGTGGAATTTCAGTATCATTTCCAATTTTTTCAAAAACACATAAATCTGTCTGGAATGCAGATTGACCTCTCTTGGGTGATTTAGGATTTACTGTTAGATTGAGTTTATTATCAACAGTCACTTGGTAAAGTATGGATGCAGATCTTTTTATAATGAGGTTCCCTCCCAGAATGTCCTCAGCAACTTTTAATGCTACTACAATGAAAGGATCTTCTTTTGCCATAATGTTTCCTTATTTTATAAACAACCACATTGGGCGGTTATTGTTTTGTATCTCTTTCCTTCATTTTCTAATCCATGTCAAACAATGTTGGCGGTTTTATTTCTGGAATCTGCTCGGCCTCCGGCGGTGGTGGGGGCCAACTTTCTGGAGCAGTATCCGGATTTGGATAGAGTACCATATCTGATCCCTTAAAAGGCATTAGGACATTTCCAAAACGCAAACCCTCCTCAGTGACTTGGAAAGCAAGAAACTTCTCGCCTCTAAAAGTCCGAACGAGACGCCGGAATAGGGTCGTTCGCAAGAACAGCACTCCCTGTTCATAAACCGTTGCAGGAAAGGTGGCTGATACTTTATCGCCCGAAATGGTTAACTCGTTCTCAGTTGCTTTCAGACGTAGGAATGATGCATTGCATCCTTGCTTGATTGGTTTTCTATCCTCCCGCACAATAGCGATTATACGCTGTAAACGTGTTTTATCAACAACAAAGAACATACTTCATACACTCAAAAATATATTCTAATCTTATTTTACTGGCCAGCCGCCGTGGACGTCGATGGTCTTATAAATCTTTTTTCTCATTCATATATTTCATTAAGAGATCCCGAATCTCTACGCCATGTTGCCAGTACATCCGGGGTAACCACCCTATTTTGTCTTTTGAGTATGGATTGGCATGGTTTTCTAAGAGAACTGTTGCAACCGGCAGTGATTCTTTGCTACCGTTCGCCGCTATCAAATGAAGAGGCGTTATATCAGCAGCAGCCTTGGCATTTACATCTGCACCTTTGCCAATAAGGAAACGGGCAATTTCCTCGTGAGCTCGGACAGTGTCTATCCCTTGTGCAGCAACGAGATGAAGAAGCGTCCATCCAAGCTCGTTTGTTGCGTTAATTAGCTGGGGCTCGCTATCAATTAGTCTTTTAACTTCTACTACGTCCCCATTTCTCACGGCATCGCAAATGGCTGACCATGAACTACTATATTTTCTTTTCTGTTCCTCTTTTCCCATGAATATTTTGTTAGTTGGTATTTATTTTCACCTTTACTTGAACACTTGCTGTGATCTGTTTCATCAAAGATAGATCGTTGCGATTCCTGGATAAAGAAGCCGGTTTGTTTGAGCAGCTCCTTGTATTCAGCTTCGCTCAGCAGTTCAAAGCCATCGATACAGTTCTGAATCCTCTCACCGGCGTAACAAGACAGTCCAATGTCCATTCGATATGCGGAGGGCACATATAGGAAGATAGATCCATGAAGCCTATTGTCTAATACATATTAATTGTTTCATACCTATCATTCAAAATAAATATCAACCTTAGTTTCTAAACACGGCCTTGATGCTAAATCATGGCTTCCGATCGAGAACCAATTATCTGGTTTCTGGTAAAAATCGAAGCCACGTCCAATTTTAATTATCCATCCTGTATCCAATCTGATCTCCCGGTCGTGAATTGTATCGCTGAAATCGAAACTGAACTCAATACCTTGTTCCTTCAGGCTTGCTTGGAGCAATTCTAGCTTTTCCATAATCTCGGCTTTTTGTTCACCATTATCATAGCCTGTTAGCAAATCGATCCTGTTTGCATTTCCGATCTTAGCAATGAGTTCACAGAACCGTATGAAGTTCTGAATCTGATGGGGCAATCGTATATAAGAGTCTTCCACGTAGATAATTTTTACTCCGCGCAAATAGTCTCCAAAGAGAGTTTCGTATGTATGACCCGTATCGCCGTAGTAAATAGTAAAATGTTGCTCTTTTAAGGTTTGTTCCAAAATCTCATCCTGCGGAGTACTTGTGTTGGAGCCAATTTCCGTGTGAGTTTGTTTTGACGGAGCTTGTTCAGTTGTTTTTGCTATGTCAGCATCAGGCGCGCCCGGCAATTTCTTGCGAATCGGTGTTTGTGTGGCTATTGCATTCTTGGACTCAGGGCACCAGACAACCGTTTCAACACCATTACGGTTTATGTATGCTAAATCTATGTTTGCATATTCATCATCGTGTTTGCGTTTGTTAAGTTGTTCTTTTATGCGCCGTCTGCCCTCAAGGGCAAACTCAGCGTATTGATCCAGCTCCTCGGGGGTTGGATCACCGGCTGGATGGAGTAATTTAAGAAATGCCGCTATAGTCCGTTTGACTGCCATTTCATCTCGGCCTTCCACAGTCCTGCCAAACTTACAGTGATTTGTGACATAATCATAGCGAGATTGCTTGGATAGGGCATGAAAAGCCTCAGATAGATAGTCTGTGATAAAACCGTACTGTCCTGTCAGGTACTCGCTGCTGTTTTTGGGCATTTCCCATCCAGGAAGAAAGTTGAAGAAGCGGTCAATCACTGCGAGGTCGAATTCTCTTGGAAGCGGAATAAACAAATCAAACTGTTGAGAATTCACTAATTGACTTATGGCATAGTCTATGTTCCCAACAAATGCCAAACTCGCATTTGCAACCACCTCCACTCCACGTGAAAATCTTCCGCTCGCCATATAGCTTTTAAGTATATCGACAGTTTCCTTGTCCTTGATCTTCACTCGACCAACTTCATCAAAAGCCACTGTATCCCAGTACCCGACAAGACCTACTTTCCGCCGTGCGTTATTGTAGAACAGCGTGGGAGTACTGGCTTGGCTTACAAGTGTGGAGTAGGGAGAGAATTCACTGAAAACATAAGATTTTCCTGTGCCGCGGGGACCCAGCTCAATAAAATTGTAGTTCGGCTCAACGAAACATAACAGCCTGGACATATAATGCATCCTAAGCCGGAATGTAAGTTTCTCAGGCGCAAGACCCATAGAACGGATCAAGACATCGAGCCATTCATCCCGTGTGAACTGCAAACGTCCCTTTAGATATTCTTCAAACTCAAACCGGGATAATTGGATTGGACGAAGGTCTTCAACATAAAAGGCATAATCATCCTCCTCAATTTCATTATGTGCAAGAGTAACTTCAGCCCATATGCCTCCCTCCAAGAGCCGGTCATTGTCTCGATAGAACTTTTCGGGTATTGCAATTCTTCGCGAACCGAAGTTTTCCATCTCTGCCCAATGCCTTCTCTCACGTTCCTTATAAGCAACATGGACCTTGTCAATGAATTTGTGTTTTCCCTTCTGTTGGACAAGCGACTGTGCCTTATTTGACTCGTCGGGTCGCACATAATTCTTCTCCAACGTCTCAAAAACTGCTTGGATTCCAGCCTCAATTTCATCGGGATCGTCGCTCGCACAATAGCGAGCTAAAAGGAATTCCAATACAAATGATGGAACATTAGTCCCTTTCTTTATCCGGTGCAACAAGTCCTTGCGGACAACTCTGCCCCTATAAACCTCATTCAGTTTTTTATCTAATGCATCCATTTTCTAATCCACGTAATCGGTTTTCAGTTTCAATATTGAATAATTAACATTCGTCACCGGATCTGTCGCCCGTACTTCAAATGTTCCGTGAAATTCTTCTTCCATTTTAAGTGGTACCTTAATCGCCTTCCCAGGCCCTATCGAGACAAGCCCGGTTGCCGGGTTTACGGAAGCGCAGGCAGCCACTTCACCTACGAGTTCATCCTTGCAGTAAGCCTCCAATTGAAACTCTGTATCTTGGTCAAAGAAACCTGTCTGATGCATAACAACTTCTATCATGGGCCTTCTGGTGGTAACTTTATTTGTTGTCCCACCTTTGTAGGATAGACGTATATCTACTGGTTTGCTTAATTCCACTCCTTTTTTCTCAAAATCAACCGTTATCACCGGTAGCACACATTCTTGAAGGGACAGACCTTCATGAAAGTAGGCATTCCCCCTTGCAAAAGTACCGAAGGTTCGCGGTACGGCATACTCTTCAAAGTCTCCATTGATACCGATATCTGCCTTCTTTAAAACAAGTACTCCCGGGCCGGATGATCCTCTTCCGAGTAGACAACGTCCTTTAATTGTAAGCCAATCGCCAGGTGGTTTCGGTACTGTATCTCCTATTGCCTGTTCGTCAAACGTTATGAATCCATGATCAGTAGCCAGTACAACACGGTCAAAACCTCGTTTTTGCACTTGGTTTATTCCTGCAATTATCTTTTGTATTATCTTGGGCAGATTCCTCACGGCCTCAAGTGGATTTACCTCGCCCATCTGGTCAATATCCGTAGTCCTCACAAGCAGAAGCTGCGTTGTCTCCGGGATTCTTAATTTCGGCTTGGATATGATTTCATCGAGAGTGCGCATATGACATCTGTCCCCCAGAAAACTCCTCACATATTCGTAACGGTCATTAGGACTGAGAATTCGTCGTTGTTTCAAATATGGCACAAGTACATCATTTTCACGCACAAGCGTCAGATCCTTTGCCTCAGGCAGAAGCGCTGCCATACCAACTGCCGTGATGGTCGGAATCTGTGCACATACCGGTTCTATTGGGCTTGAAAGCTCGTTTCCTAACTCAATAGCCAGTTCATACCTCAAAGCATCAACCATGAAGTAAGCAACCTTTTTGCGTTCTTCCAACCATGGAGCAACATATTTGGCAAAAATATCGGTGTTGCGTGTTCGTCCGCTGACCGGCCATCCCTCCTGCTCTACAGCATCGATGAATTTGGATTGAACTTGTTCAACTATCCTGAGATATTCTCTTCGGGCCAACTCAACAAGTTGGTCCAGGTCTTCCAAATCACCATAGGCATCAGCCACAGCCTGTTCAAAATTTCGATGCAATAAATCAATATGTCTGAATCTGTCACAGTAGAAATCAAACAGTTCTACCAACGTGTTTCCTAAAGATAAAATGCTTGCCTGAAAGTCCTTTGCCTGTGCAATCAGTTGAAAAGCTCGGTCGGCAACGGTCCACAATTGTTGGCGTTCAGCTTTATGTCTCACCCAGATTGATTTGCTTCGTGCTGTAAGAACTTCTTTTGCCTCAGCCGAGTTATCCTTCAAAACAGCGTCTTTGAACACGCTAAGAAACACCCTCTCCTCGAAGGCAAAAGTATCTCTCTCGCCAAGGTTTGCTATACCCTCCATGTGCTTTATAAGTTGAAGCTCCGCCACTACCCCATCTGCCTTTTCCATATATCTGATCTGGTGTTTCTCAGAGCTTCTTAGATTATCACATACGTTGTAAATCAGGCCCTTTATTGTGTCTGGTGCCTTGGGTACATCTTTAAGGGAATCTGGAAGTGGTACGGGCAGATCAAATAAGAACTCACTAAAAAGTATATATCTCCAGAGTTCATCGCTAATAGTATTGATCTTCTTACTCTTGGTCTTCAGTTTAAGCTCAATCGTTGCCTTGAGAAACTTCTTAAATTCCGGCACCCACGTCTCATCGCTTTGCAACGCTTGTCTCTGGACTTCCGATGGCGACATAACTGCAGTTAGTATCTCTACTGCGGATTCAGCATCAAGGAGAGTCCTGAGCTTGGGCCAGGTGGCCTTACCTGCGATCAGGTTATTGATTGTTGCAAAATCTGGTACTCCTGCGGCGAAAAGACCATCTATCTGCTCTATCATTTCCGGGGCCGCCTGGTGGCAGAGTGCCTGATACGATTCGTTATCTCCCGCCGGGAACTCTCCCCCGCCCAATGCAAAGATCTCGTACGGATTCTGTTGGTGCTCCCGCTCTGTTTTTGGTTTTCGCGTCGGAAGATATATGACCAGCCTTTTGTCATCGCTGTTGGAAACGGCAAGTTCACACCATGCATCCATAGCTGACTCACGGCCTATTATAGTAGAAACTGTGCCGTCTATAAGTGTGCACTTATCGCTGGCCATTTCCCGAACGATTTCACTGTATCGTCTGTCAGGATCGTAGACCACTAGCGCACGAGCTTCTTCGAGCCTATGTGTCAAATGGTTCTTGATGCATTCTTCAATTGTCATATAGCGCCTCTGTTTCCTCCTGAGTTTTTCGTTTCTTCGTCTTCTTCTTTTTCTTTGGTGGCTTGATTTCGCAAAGCTCTTCGAGGTTGTGCGCTATGGCGATGGAGCGGTCGGTCATGCACTTTACCTTAACCCTTTCCGGCCATATTGAATATGCCAGATGTGCCCAATCATATTCACCGCCTTCGAGCTTGTCCCAGCAAGCCTTGAGATCCCTGCTCCATTTATTGTGGCGGAATAGCTTCCACAACGGGCAGGCCGTTATCATCACACCATCATTTAGGTTAGGCTTATATGGTAGTTTTGTGATGTGCAGCAGCTCATCTCGGAAGTCCGTCAACTCCTGCCTGAAATCCTGCAGCTTTTCCAGATCATTCTGCTGCTTTAGTGTTCCACCTTCTGACAGTTGCTTTTTAAGGCGGTCAATATCTCTGGACACTTCTTTAATCTTCGGCTCAATAAAGTCGGTCACGCACATAAATAGAGTTTGGTCCGTAAGTCTGTGATAGTAGATCCAAAGTGTGTAGGAACCATTGGCACTGGATAGCGGCCAGTAAATCGGAGCTTGTCTGCGACTCTTGGAATAGCGTTTTAGGTGATCAGCAAAGAATTTGTTTGAATTACTGAAATAATCCCGCAAGATGCGAACGTCTAGAATTTGGCATGCTTCCTGCTCAAGATCGCTTGCTTTTTCATCCCAAATGACCTCAATTGCCTTACGCACACATGCTATAATGTCCCAGGCATGCCCATCATCATCGACAATAATGCCGTTCCATGGGATTTTTAATCGATATTCTTCACCGCAAATGTATGTCCAGCTTTTTTCTGGCTCCATCTCTGGAACATCGCAACAATTCTTTTTTGCTTCAAGCCACCCTTTACTTGCGATGTTCGGCTTTCCATTTACTAATTGTGCAGGCAGGCCATCGGGACCAACAAGCATGCCTGGAGGACATGTTGGCAAAGGCTCAAAGGGATCACCCAATTCTGGTTGTTTTACTTCGTGCAAAGCGTAACGAATATCCCAGCGGCCAAATAAACAGCCGAATAGATATGAAATAATATTGCTTGCAAAAGTAGCATTGGTATTACGATTTATATTTACTAATTGAAATTTATTCTCTTTGCCGGTTTCTGTTGCTCTAAAATAATCAGCTAGGGATGAAAATGCTTTAATTTCAGAATCATCAATTCCATATATGCTCCAGAAGTAAGTATTAATTCCTGAAACGATGATGTTTAATTTTTTTGAATCTTTTTCTATTCTAAAATGTTCATCGTTAACTAAAGACGCGATTCCTCCGCTCATATCCTTTGTTAGTGTCAAAAATAAAGGTGTTGTTTCATCCTTTGATTGGAAAACATAACTGATATTCAATGCACTCCTAGTATCGAAACTTAACTTCTCGACATCTTTCTCTGTTAAAGAAGGTACAGGCAAAGAGGCTAATATGCCACTTTCATGCTTTCGATCAGCAGTCAAACAAGACAGGAAACGGTTATATGTCTCTGTACATAGAAGTCCCAGTATAGACAATATATTGTCTATATTACTTTTTTTAAGCTCAATAAATCTGGATGCATGCCCAATAATATGGTCTGGAGGACATGGTTGAGCGCCAATTCCTTTGTCAGAGATATATGGACAGGCGATACCGTGTTTATTAAATGAGTGCTCGTTTCTAAAGTAACTGCCCTTATAAAACCGCAACTCTTTTCCTTCATCATTATATGAAATTAATAGCTGTGAAGGATTTTCTAAAGGGCGGAATTCTCCGCCTTTCAAAAAACGTTTCCATGTTTTATTTTTTATTGAAGAGGAATCTGCTTCGTACCATATTCTTACAAAACGAAAATCGTCACCTGTTGTTAAGCCAACTCTTACATTACCTATTGGTCTCCCACGCAAATCAATCGATTCTTCGCCAAGTGAGTTCAGATTATTAAATAGCTTGGCTATACTTTCCGGAATCCAATAAGAAATTATTTTTCCAGGTAACTCATTAAAAAATCCTATACTTCTCAGCCAACATTTATTGCCTAAGTTGCCGCTTAATCTAAAAGAAGATACTTGATTAAGCAAATCCTTCTCATAATCCTTTGAACCTCTTAGTCCAAATGCAATAACTAAACGTTCTTTTTGAATTGTTCTTCCTATCACATTCAATGAAGCGCGTACTGTTGCCCCGTCAAGAACACCTATTCCCATTTCAGAAATTAATAACAATTGATAATAACTTGAAGGTGAAATAAATATATCTCTCAAAGATCTAAAAGTAGGTAAATGCATAAATGTCCTAGATGTTATTGATCCTTCAAGTCCATCTTTATCCAATAGGTCGAGACCTCGTTTAATAAACATTGAGTATAAATCATTGTTAAGATACTGATAGATCGTCTGGAAATAATTCTGTAAGTGACTGCATTCCCGTCCAAAAGGTGGATTCATGAGAACGACATCGTAGTGTTGGTGGCATAGATCAATGAAGGCAAAGCCGCTGGCAGCATCATCTGCAAACATACGGCGCTGGTAGTCACTACCATTCTCGGTCTGTTCAGCGTAGGCTTGGAGAGCGGCGTAGATCTTTTCTTCGGCCTGATCCCAAAACTGCTCATCACTTATGCCCGAAAAATCCAACTTCAGTTGTGTCTGACTAGACCTATCCCCAAATAGCTTCAACTGTTCTTGTTTTGGGCCCTGTAGCCATAGCTTCTTTGCTTCCGACACAGCTGAGCGAATCTCCTCTTCAATCATAAGCAGTGAACCTGCCTCGCCTGCAAGTTGCATCTTGTCAAATACGATTTCGACCAGTTGACCAAGAGCAGGAGTATTTAGTTTGGTGGCAAATTCTTTGAGCAAATTCTTCTCACCAGGCATGGGCTCAGCAGTGACAATGTTTGTCTTAGTAATCTTTGGTCGTTCGATAGGCTGAATCCCCATTTCCTTGAATGCTTTCTGTGCGCGTAGCCACAATGACAGTGATCCAATTTGTACACACCTTGCGTCGATGTCGATGCCGTGTAAGTTATACCTTAAAATCAGAACAGGTACAGCCTTACGGAAATCTTCCAAGCTCAGAAAGTCTTTCTTTAAATTGCTACCAAGCTCAGGATCTTCCCATGCTTCCAGATAAATTGTTTCCAGCAGATCAAACGAATAAAGCAGAAAATGGCCAGATCCACAGGCTGGATCGAGGATCTTAATCTTACGTGGATCTTTCTTGCTTCGGCTAGGTATATAAACGGGCTGCTCAAGCAACTCCTCCTGACTCAGATTTTCCTTTTCCCCATAGGCATATACAGGTGCTTCTTCGCCTTCTTTCAGGAATATTTCGTTGGGACGGCGGACCAAGTACTGACACTTTTCGGTCAGACTCGTCTGGCCCTTGCGCATCTCGTACCAGATACGTCCGAGCGTATTATCTGTCAGAAACTGGACCACATACCGCGGAGTAAAGAACTGATTTCTTACAGCCAGTTCATAGCTGTTTCTGGGTGCCGACGATGCATCACGCATCGCCCGGCGCTCTTTCTGCGTATTGAAGTATTGGTAAATCCATCCTACAGTCTCATCTTCACCCCAGATATGCTTAAGTTCCTCATCGTTGATTATGCTGAGTACCTCCACAAGTGCCGGCTCTCGTGGGAAGAGAAGGCCTAAAGATGAATAGCGGTCAAATAGCAAACCGAGGTCGACGGCAATCTCATCAAAAACACAATAGAGGTAAGTCCGATAGCGGTTGTAGTGTTCACCTAGACCCGACCCGGCCGTTTTTAGATACACCAGGAATCCCTTGGATTGCAGAGCTCCCCTAACACATTCCTGAACGATTCCTCTTTCCTCACACATGCGGAGAGCAGCAAAGCGATTGAGCGTGGTAAACGCCTGCTCGCGTATCATCCTGTCTATAGCAGCAGCGACAGGCTCTTTCTCGGTTTCCATTCCACTTGCAAGATGTTCTATACGTTCGCGCAGCAAGGCTGCGACATCCTTCTGCTCGTCGTCGAGGTGCGTCAGTTTCGCAAGTTCTTCCAGGTGTCCGTTTGGCTGAATACCGTACATCTCCTGCAACTGCTCGGTGTATTCATCCTTCAACAGCCTTCGAGCGTCCGCCACCATCCGGGCCAGCTTGTTTCTTGTTACTGTATCAAACGCCACGGCTATCTCCAGGTAATTTTCACTCTTTTGCCATCATCGAGCATTGTACGCACTTCCTGTAGTTTTTCGACCAGTTCTTCCACAACTGTTGTAGTTAAGTCACCCTTTGGCAAGGGAATTATAACTTCCTGGATTTCCTCGTCCTCTTCGCCAGTAGGTATTTTAGCGAGTTCAATAATCTCTGATTCAATGCGCCGTAGTTGATTGTTCAAGTCAAAATCATCATTGATCAACTTCTTCAAGCCATCCAAATCAGCTTTAGCTTCCACCTTCAGTTTATCAAGTTCTGAACCAAGCCTGTTTTTGTCTTCCGTTCCGAGTTGATTCCATTCCGACAGAGACAGCAAACGGTTAATGCGTGCAGTCAGATCATCAGTCTGTTGTTTGATGAATTCTGAGGCTGCCCCGGATACACACGCTTCAATCTCAGTTATGCTACTTTGCATCTGTGGCATGTAATTGTAAAAGTCATTGCGTTGGAGATCGTCACATAGTGCATCTCTCAGGCCTTGTGTTTCGGAAATGAGCGTACCCGGAATCCCTGTATCTGGCAACTTGGGGATCTCATCAAGTAATTTAATAGCCTGTTTTGCAATTAGCCCAATACCGTTATCGAATGCCTTCCTTACCTCGCGTGCCCAGCAAAGATCGTCAAAAAGAGGACATTCTTCACCACCCATACGGTTTGTAGCATCAGAAGCGTCACCCTTGAGGATTTCTGATAAGTTATCCTGAATATTTTGGGCACGTTTAGTCCCCGGTAGGTTCAGGTTTTCCAGTAGGGTCGCCAATGGAGCATAATCCTGTTGCAGATCAGGGAAATGGCGAATAACACATTTACTGATATCCTCCTCGTGTGGTAGAACCTCGTCGGCAGTTAACTGCAATAGCCGCTCACGTGCGCGCAGAAGTTCCTCTGGTGTATATCCTTTTTCCCTCAAGGATATGCCTATTTTGTTGAAACTGTTGGTATTCCGGAGGTTATTGACAGCCACTTCACCTCTAACTGTAATATCTTCACCGCTAATCCGCAGTTTCACAATGCCACCCACAAGCATAGCAGCTATCAGATAGCGGGTAGTGTCCTTCGACCAACCACAAGGAGCATTAAAGAAATTATCAAGTAGCCTTCTGCCATCAACCTGTCCGTGATGTTCCAGATAGTCTTTTATTGAGACGATGGCCTTGTTGTTCGCATCGATTGAACCATCGGATTGGACCAGAGACAGAGGATCATTCTCTGATGTTACTCTGTTGAGCCGCTCTGTCTTTAGAAATCGCTCTGCTGTAGCACTTTCTGCCTGAATGGGTGCTTCAAAATATTTGAAAAATACTTCTTTTGCAACGGACTCAAGATACTTACGCGCGGATTCTTTCAGATTAGTACCCAATTCACCAACCGCTTTCGGTTTGCCTCGGAAAATGAACGATCCTGACTCCAGAGATTTCCTCAGACGAGGTATGAAATGGTCACGTTCGAGCGTGCTGGCCCGCTGGTCCTGAGATCTCAGGTACTCTTCGGTTTCCTTGTCGTGAGCTTTGTTGCGATTTTTGCTGTAAATCTCACGACAGCGATAGATATCCAGAAGAATGTCGTCAATTTCTTTATCTTCATGGCCAAGGATATAAATGACGCTTAGGCTGGATTTCTGTTGAGATTCCAGTATCAGGTCGTTCTTTTTGGTTTCATATTGCGGTTCGGCTACAAAATCTATGTGCCCTTGGATAGGTTCCTTATCGCCAAGTAACGAAACTGGCATAGCTCCTGCAAAAACTTTCAAACCCATGCTCACGGCACGTGTTCCATGGAGTTTTACTGTTGGACTCGGAGTGAATATCTCGCGCAATGCACTGTTGTGGATGTTGCGAAGATCGGCCATGCGAGGCATAATCTTGACTCGATCGTTTTCGAGGTTTATCACGGCTTCACTCATGAACCGTAGACTACCATCAACCTCGTTCAAGGGAACCGATTCCTCCTTGAGCATATCATCTACTGCTTGATTAACGGCTTCCAACAATGGTTGTGAATCAATAGTAGGATGTAAAAGTGCCGCCACATTCTCCCGACTAACTGGGAAATCTTCCAGAATTTGCAGTACTGCAATTGCCTTCGCTGTCAGCTCACATAGGCAGTTACTACCAAAGACTTGTTTTGCCTTTTCGACACCATTTATAATGTGAGGAAAAGGACGCTCGATATCTGAGTGTAGAGTGTCATATAAATCAACCATCGTTGCTAGTTTACCTACTGGCTCCTCAGCAAGTAACTTAGCTCCTTTCCGAGTCTTCCCCGGATCAATGAGCACATCCTGGATCACCTTGATTGCCGAACGAAGGCCGACACCGCCCCGTGTTTTTGCCAGACGGGCCAACAGTTGCAGAAGAATGTCGAAGTGGTGAGGCAGAAAGGGGTAGTACCTACAAAATGTTTCTTTGGTCAAGTCCGCACGATAGTATTTTGTATTTTTGAGATCCGTGGCAAAGCGAAGCTGAGGCCCGTTCGCATCGAACAGCTTGGACAGCATCTCTTCGCTTTGTTTGGACTTGCTGAGCAAGCGGTTGTAGCATATTTCCTTAATGTCACTTGCTTCAAGGTCAATAGAAACAGGAAAACGGGCTTGAAGCTTGAACAATTTCGCCGTATTCGTGGCTGCCCGGGGGTCATCTTCTGTAAGCATCTGCTGTGCCGTGGCGATGATCCACGCATGTCCACCGCCCAGCCCCTTTAGATTTTTTGCGAGGCCATCGAGATTCAGGATGAGATCGTCACGAGCAGCAACATACTGGCCAACTTCATCGAGAATGAAGATCACGTTTTTTTGGCCTGTTTTTCTTTCAATTAGTTCCAGCATCTGCTTGACCCGGTCGTCCTCTTTAATCCTCTCTTCTATTCTGATTTCATTGAAGGCTTTGCTATCAGGGAAAAGTTCCGGGTAAAACTCAGAAGCGGCTTTGGATGCAAGAGCCTTCATAACAAGTGGTTGGTTCTTAATCTCGTCAAAGTCCTTTCCTTTCGACAGATCCGATATACATTTCTTGAATTTGTCGAGTTGGCCATCGCGCTCCAACATGAATTCCAGGTATGCGATTTTCTCGTCACGAGAATATCCAGCCCATTGCATAACTTTTGCGTACAGAACGCTCGAAATCTCCGCCATAGTGGCTCCCGCAAGCATTTCGGCCGCCAAGTCCAACATGATTACGGATGCCGGGCACTTTTGGGCGACTGTATTAAGTCGCGCACGAAGAGCCTGTGACTTAAATTGGTTCTGGAGCAAACTCCGAAAGGGCTTATCGTCAAGAGTTCTGTCGGCATCGAGTGCAAAACCAAGATATTTCGTGAAAGAGCTTTTACCCGATCCGTAAAAACCAGAGACCCAGACACCAACTTCGGGTTGTCCAGCGCTTGTCATCCCCTCTTCTAATCTATCTATTAACCTTTCGAAATGGTCTTCAATACTATCGGTTGCAACATACTCTTGAACCTCCTGTTTTAGAAGCTGCTCATTAGACATTTCGTAGGTGATTACTTTCTCAATCCGTCGGTCTATTGGTTTTGACTTATCAAATATTTCTCGAATAGCTGTCATTTGGAGCTTAGCCTCCTATATGGATTGATCTGTAGTTCCCGTCCTCCGGGTAAATACCGAGAAAACGCAACGTAGTCCTCCCCGATCTAATGCCCGGATACATGATAATGGTGGGCACCGTGAAACTACCCTGCAGTCTCTGTTCGAGGGTTCCGACGCGCAGATAAGGATGAAGTGCTTCAAGGTCTGTAACGAAAAGCACAGTTTTGGCCTCACCTTTAAGAGATTGTAGTTTTGCATTGAGCCTAAGCTGCAGGGCATTATTACCGGTTAGTGCTTCTGCTAATGTCTTGTTTATAGAATCGAACTCAAATGGATCGTCTTTCTCACTCTCTAGCCAGACATCACGCAGTTCGTTTTTCTTCAGGATATCCTTGACTGCCTCCGCTATGGAAAAGGTGTCAACTGACCAGCCATCGAGGTTCAGTTTGGCATTCCATTTCCGCATAGATTTCTTGACTTCCAGCATTTCTTCTGGTCTGAATACTAAGTAATATACGGGATCATCGACTGCATGGTCAAAGCTATGTCTGTGCTTTAGCCTGCTTCGCAGTTCGTCAAAGCTCCGCTGTAGCGATTCCATCCAATGCTTCCTCCATAGTCTTATAGTACCAAGAAGTTCGTAGTAACTCACCTGAAAATTGTGTAATGAAGTGTCCGTTTGATACAAGCTCAAGTTCACGTCGCACATCCATAGGGCCCAGCCCGAACAAACGCCAGTCATCATGGCAAAGAATACTGTCGTCGCTGAGTCCCGAGAAATGTATTTCAAATGCCAGGTATAGTGTCGTCAGCGAAGTTATTCTAAAGGGAATTATCTCACGAGATCCCCTATGGTCCTCGCCAGCTAATTTGAAGTCGCTTAAACAGCCCGTGAGGTATCGACCGACTCTCAAAATCATTGTTTCTGACCATGGTGGTGAGATTATCCCACCATCTATGGAATGCCGTAAGAATAGCACGGCGTCTTGTGTGGTGATGTGCGTTGCACCGGCTTCATATTTTCGCCAGTAAGCATTGCAAATGAAGTCATGGAGAACGTCATGTGCCCTGGCAGTATATATCAGAAGTATTTGACTTAGAGCACTCGCGGGAAAATTTAATTTTACTAACCGCTTAAGATTGTGTGCCGGCTTCCCACCATTAGTCAAATACCTTGCGGCAAAGACCCTTCCAACAATATCCTGCACTCTCAGGGCTGTGGCTCGACCAAGAACTCCTTGACGAATGGCAGAAGATTTAAGTTCCACGACACTCATTCCGGGCTCCCATAAACCCAAGAGAGCTAGGGTTTCTTCTACCATCCCTTGGCCTTTTGAAAGTTCGGTCGTGTATTTTCTGCTACTGAGTCTATTCATTTGTAAGGTAAGGAAACACTTTCTTGTTTCGTGAGAACGCATCGTAATAGTGCCTTGCGATCTCTTGCACTGTGAAAACGGAGAGAATCTTTTTCGCTGTCCCAACTTGAACAGGACCCTCTGATGCCTCGACAGGGCTTGTAAATAAACTTCGAAGTCTTCGCAACGCAGTCTCTTTATTATCGAGGTAAGTAGAGATCTGTTGAGAGTCATAGGAACTCAATTGAGCATGCAAAGATTCTTCGAGGAGCCGTGGAAGCCTAAATAGATGATATACACCTCCCTTGCCAATCAGCCGGTCGTGTATTATCTGTGCAGCCTGGGCTGTAGAACAGCAGCCTGCGGCGAAATAGGAGCGGGGAAAATTCACAGAAAGAAATTGAAGGCCCACCTTACTGAGAAAGCCTGTATCCCACCAGCTAAACTGAGATTTCTCTCCCAGAAAAGCCACCAGTACTCTCAACGTAATGTAATCTTCAACGATCTTTTGATATTTAGAATCCATATGCTGCTTGCCTTAAATAGGCTATTCCAATACTTCTTGCAAAAGCTCCCATACAGTCTCAAGTGGCTGGCCCTGTGCGTCATCATCCAAACATGCGCCACGGAACGTATGCCCTCCCACACAGACTTCCACGTCCTCAACGAGATAGGTCCGTGTGTGGACCCTTTCAGTAACTCGTCAATTAGTTGTCTCGTCTCTTCTTGTAGCATCATACCGCTATTTCCCAAGAATACCGATCTGCGATGAACACCGCCGGAAACCTTAATACTAATACTCCAGGCACCAAGAATCAACCAAATTCACCTTCACAACTACCCCCTAAACTCTCAAAAACTCCCGGCCCTCATAATAAACAGCGTTTCTCAAACCAAAATGTTACCTATCTTTTTCGTATTTTTTAAGTTTTTTTCAGTCTGGCCTAAAAAACCCTCCAGGGCACCATTAAACATCAAAAAAGCCTCTGCGAACTAGGATTTTTCCACAACAATACGTAGATGTTCTCTGTGTTTGAAAGTCTGGACCTCCATCCCAGAGAGGTATCACCTTTCCATTTAACAATAAGGATCAGTGGGACATATGTCAAAAAGGTGAATACGATAGCAAAAAACTGTCTTTTTGGGCTAAAATTGAGGGTGGACATGTGGCATATATCTTGGTTATTAAGACTGTTTAAATCACTTATTTTCCTCTTCTAAGAGCATCGTGTCCGAATTTATCTCTGATCTTATCGAATGCCTTATCTAACCTTTTTTGTTTTTCCTTCTCGGGCTCAGGGAACAGCTGATCCTGACCGGCACCGGCCTTATGTAAACCAGATACACCAAATCCTAATAGTCTTAATGGGCTTGCTGATTTCTTGTGCCAATTCAGGAAAACTCCTTGAGCTTCTTGCCACAATGTCTTGGTAGTATTTGTGGGTTGATCATACGTGCTGCTTCTTGTAACCGTTCGGAAATCATCATATCGCAGCTTCAGCGTAATTGTCTTTGCTTCTAAGTCGCTTAGTCTGAGCCTTTGCGCGACATCCTCGACTTGATGGAGCAGGACATCGAGCAGAATATCCTTGTCAGATATATCAGTAGCAAAAGTCTGTTCACTGGAAATGCTCTTAGCCTCTCTGCTGGATTCTACTTCTCTTTTATCAATTCCTTGGGCCAATCGGAGTACATGGCGCGTCTGGTCGCCGAAAACGCTCCTAAGGATTTCTGGTGGAGCCTCTCGAAGCTGCTTTATTGTATCGATCCCCTTGGACTTTAGGGCTTTCTCCGTAACTTTTCCCACGCCCCATATTCGCGAGACAGGTAGCGGATCAAGGATCTGTTGTTTGTCTTCTTCTGTAATTACTACAAATCCATCTGGTTTATCTAAATCAGAGGCGAGCTTTGCAAGAAACTTATTGGCTGCTATTCCTACTGAGGCCACCAAGCCTAACTCTTGCCTGATTTGATCTTTAATGGCTCTGCCAATGTTCTCAGCACTGCCGAACAGCTGAATACTTCCAGTAACATCCAGAAATGCTTCATCCAGTGATATTGGCTCAATCTGTGGTGTAAACTGTTGGAATATTGCGTGAATCCGCTGTGAAAACTCGGCATACCGTTTCATTCTGACCGGCAGCACAATAGCGTCGGGACATAGTCTGATTGCTTGTGACATGGGCATAGCACTGTGAACGTCAAACTTCCGCGCCTCATAAGATGCTGCACTAACTACGCCTCGTTTCTCGGGATCTCCACCAACTATTACAGGCTTTCCAACCAAGTCGGGATTGTCAAGCTGCTCGACCGAGGCATAGAAAGCGTCCATATCCACATGAATTATTTGCCTAATTTCAGTCATTTCCTGCTATTCACGTTCGACGTACAAACTGTTTGACACGTTTAATACTGAAGTCATTATACTCTTCCGAAGGTTCAAATTCCAATTAATGACCAACAGATACTTAATCCGATTTCTGGGCCGATAAATTTATAAAACACTGTTTTTTGCACTTGACAGGGGCTTCGCAGGGATCAAATTTGACCGAAATTTGTGGAAGTAGAGACAAAACAGAGACATGTTTTTTGAACGATCGTGATATAGTACGATCATCTTTTAGAATGAGTGGTAAAGCAGTTCACATTATGTATCAATCTTTATGAGCTAAACAGTTTGTTTTTATAAAGGTATGTTAGATTTCTGGAATTGAACTATACCCTCACAACTGCTATATTGAATTGTCGATTATGAGTGCACAGATGTTGGTCAATAATATTAAAAACCAGAGAAATTAATGGTGCCAACTGACAAAACTAGTATGGGAGGAAAGAATGATGCATTCCATACTACCCGTTGGTCGGAAATTCGTAATGCTCAAAGCCCTCATGGAGAACGGAAACGAGAAATAATCGAAAGACTGCTTTCAAAATATTGGAAACCGGTATACTGCTATCTTAGACGAAAAGGATACGATAACGAAGAAGCGAAAGACTTGACTCAGGGCTTTTTTCACGAAATAGTCATAGGAAAGGATTTGATTCAACAGTCCGACGAAAAAAAGGGGCGATTCCGTACATTTCTGTTGACAACACTTGACCGATATGTGACTGATGTTCATCGATATGAAGCAGCGCAAAAACGCTCACCTGCAGGAAAAATGCTCATGTTGGAATCAGCCGAGTTACTCAATTTTCCCGTAGCACATGCACGTATTGGACCGGATCAAGTCTTCCACTACGCCTGGGCAGCAGATTTATTGAACCAGGTCATAGCTACTCTTAAGAATGAATATTGTAATACTGGCAAAACACAACACTGGGAAGTATTTAGTGCGAAAGTAATGATCCCTATCTTTAATAACGTTAACGCCCCTCCGCTTTCAGAAATTTGCAAAAAGTGTGGAGTGGATACAGAATCCAGAGCTTCAAACATGATACTTACTGTCAAGCGTCGCTTTCGTTCAATACTCAGACGCTATCTACGGCAACTCGTGCAAACCGATTCGGAAGTGGACCAGGAATTTACCGAGTTGCTAAGAGTTCTTTCTATGGGCGCTGGGAGTTAACAGGACCGGCCTCAGCAATATTCAGAGAATGCTATGGTATATATCCAAATCAATAATTTGGATCAAACCGTAATTTAAGTCAGAACTATCATCTCAAAATTACATATCATTCAGGGGAAAATCTGTCTCACTTCTACAGCTATTTCCTCGGCTAGTATGTGTTTAAGGAAATATTTCTACGAGCAGCTAAGATTTTCACCATAGACAGTGCAAGATGACAAACGGTTTTTCGTACCTACCTGTAGAAAAGAATAGCTTACTGATCTCAGCATGGAGATCCCAACGTAATTCTCAAAATGATCAATGTTGTGGAAATATAGTAAGAAGGAGAAAAAAATGAAAAAAATGATATGGTTATTGTTATTAGTGCTGTTTCTACTAGCGAGTATTTTCCCTCCATGGAACCACTCAAGGGTGCCCGGTATAACATTCAGCCCATTTTATAATCCACCTGATTTCGCCGATACTAAGCGGCAATATTCTGTCAATGGTTCAACTTATACAAATGTCTATGAAGGACACCTTTTTTGGAAGCTCTTATGTTTCGAGTATTTTATGATTGGCGTTTCATGCATGGCCATCAAAACGATCTTCAGGGAAAAAGAACAAATTAAAGATGGAATTTTTTAAGATGACCAACATTTTTTGTTAGGAACGCAAGATATCAGAAGATTTTTCGTATCTGATAGTAAATAAAGAACCAAGTCAATCATAATGTGTCTTTAAAGGAGAAATGAAATGAAAATATATTACTTTTTATTGTTCATAGCCGCGTTTGTATTGCTAGCATGTGGCCAATCGCACGCCGGTGTAAACTTTGATAACTTCTCCAGTACGGCCGGTCTACAACTAAATGGTAATGCCGCGCAAGTTGGAAGCGCGCTGCGCATCGTTCCGGCTGCACAACAACGGGCAGGCAGCGCCTTCACAACGTCCATGCAGAACATAAGTGTGTTTAGCACGTCATTCAAATACCAAATCACAAACTCAGGAGGGATATCTGACGGTAGTGGCCAAAATGGCGCCGACGGAATAACATTCACGATTCAAAGCAACGGTCCGGGTGCGTTCGGCGGTAGCGGTGGTGGACTCGGTTACTACAACATGCCCAACAGCGTAGCTATCGAATTTGATACTTGGAACAATATAAATATATTGGATCCTGATTCCAATCACGTAGGTGTTAATACCAATGGTAGCGTAATTTCTGTCGCAACGATCTCGATTCCGGGACAATTTAACGACGGAACCGTTTGGTATGCGTGGATCGAATACGATGGAACCACTTTGGAAGTTCGCACGAATAACACTGGTGTTCGTCCGGCCCATTTCAATCTCAGCATCCCCCTTGATATACCCGGCTTGGTTGGGACGAGTGCATATGTCGGATTCACTGGAGGCACGGGTGGAGCTTTTGGTGACCATGATCTGCTGTGTTGGAACTTCAACCATAATCCTCCGGTTGCCGTCTGTCAAGGAGCCGTTGTAGCGGTCGGAGAAGTTCCTGATATTGATGGTGGATCGTATGATCCCGACGGAGATATGATCACTCTTGTACAGTCACCAGCAGGCTCGTTTTCTGAGGCGGGTATATATGAAGTAACATTAACGGTAACCGATCCGGATGGAGCCATGGATAGTTGCACTGCCATGGTAGTAGTGTACGATCCATCTGCTGGATTCGTGACTGGCGGTGGTTGGATTGACTCACCTGAAGGCGCCCTTCCATTCGATCCAACTTTGATGGGTAAGGCCAACTTTGGCTTCGTTTCCAAGTACAAGAAAGGGGCTTCAATACCGACTGGGAATACGGAATTCCAATTCCATGCCGGGGGTCTTAATTTTCACAGTAAGAATTATGACTGGCTGGTAGTCACTGGCTCAAGCTACGCCAAGTTCAAAGGAATAGGGACAATATTGGATGTTTCCGGAGAATACAAATTCATGCTCTGGGCGGGTGATTCAGAACCTGATACCTTTCGAATTAGAATTTGGGCAGAAAACGAAGAAACTACAGAAGAGACTGTAATCTATGATAATGGCAATGACCAGTCCATTGGCGGTGGCAATATCATTGTTCATACGGGCAAGAAGTAGACACAGACACAGTGGGTATACCTTAATTCGCAATAGAAAGGATTATAAACTTCCGGTTTGCAGTCCTAGGTACAGACGAGATAACGAAAGTAGCAAAAGGGAATAAGCTCTCAATTTAATGCTGAATAAAGTTATAGCGACCTAGTAATTCTGAACAAGAAAGGAGAATTATCATGAAAGAACAGAGAAAAAAGCAAGTAGAGAAAATTAGTGGAACTGGACTGATATTACTTAGTCTTGTAAGCTGTATTTGTTTCACACCTTCAGATGTAGTCCTTGCAACCACAATTGTGGACTTCACATTTGAAGATGATCCAGTTGGATTGATGCCACTAGGGTGGAGCGAAGCATCCAAATATGATGGCCATGAAGTCATTGTTCATGTCACGGATACAACAGCTGGTGATGGGATTAAATCTTTGTATATGAATGACTGGGCATGGGTTTCACAACTCGTCGTAGTTACAACCTTTCCATATCAGTTTTCTGGTATATTTCGATTAACAGGAATGGCCTGTGCCGAACAGACTAGCGAAATGATAAATCCTTTCGGACTAACTGGATTCAGCAATGGCCGGTTTAATGAAGTGTTATTTTGGCCTGATGGAACATTCTGGTATGTTGACGGCCACTCTAATTACCTGCCTACTCAAGTATCATACCAAGCTGGACAATGGTATTTCTTTGACTTTTTAATTAACATGGATAAACAGCGATGGAGCTTCACCATAGAAGATACTTTAGGAAATGAATTATTTTCAGCTAATAATTTACATTTCGGCACACCTCCGCCTTATACTCAAGCATTTTACGTTATTCGCTCTTGGGGTGTTGGTTATTCCGGAACGGGTCAGTGGTATATCGATAACATAAGACTTGAATTGATTGAAATGATCACAGTTGAAATAGACATAAAGCCAGGAAGTTGTCCAAATCCATTTAACGGCAAGAGCCAGGGGAGCATACCGGTTGCCATCGTAGGGACTGATACGTTGGATGTATCCACAATTGACCCGACAACAATTGAACTGACTACTCCCTCAGGTTTTGTTGTTCCGGCACTCGATGAATGGGAGATAAAAGATTCGACGCAGCCGTATGGTGATAATACGGATTGCTACACTTGCTTCGATGCAGATGATCCGGTCAATTTCAATTGTGATCTCGATCCTGATATCCCAGGTGACGATGCCTATTGTGGGGATGAAAAACCGGATCTGGTTGTTAAATTCGACACACAGGCTTTGGCTGATGCAATAGGTGAGGTAGACCGTGAAGCGTGTATTGAGTTGCTTCTTACGGGATTAACGCAAGATGGTGTTCTTGTCTATGGCAGTGACAAAATTGTTATTAAAACCAAAATAAAAGACTAAAGCCTACTCCATCAAGGAAGCAAATTAAATAATAAATACTGCGAAGGAAAGAATCCAGTAAAGATGGAATTTTTTAAGAACACCAACATTTTTTTGATCGGAACGCAAGATATCAGAAGATTTTTCGTATCTGATAGTAAATAAAGAACCAAATCAATCATAATGTGTGTTTTAAGGAGAAATAAAATGAAAAAGTTAATGACGATTTTTATTGTTTTAGGAATGATGCTTGGTCTTTCGCAGATTGCAATAGGACAAGGTGTTGTAGTTAGTTGGCTTAACCAGACCGCGGGTGATTTATATAGTGCAACTGCTTACAGTGCTTTTAAAGCAGGATTAGTAAGCCGTGGACATACTGTTCGTCATGGTATTTTGGAAATCACAGCTGCTAATTTAGATGGAGTAGATTTGTTCTTTCACGGAATCCACGACCATATTCTGACTGCTTCTGAGCAAACGGCCATCAGTGTTTTCGTAGCAAACGGCGGCTGTGTTATTCTTGAGGCAGATTCTGCTACAAGTGAGCAGGCAAGTGGCAATAGCCTCCTGGCAGCTTTTCCCGCGGGCGCACCTTCATATAATGGTGTAGTTAGCGGTAGCAATTCAGCTACTGGTGGTTCATTCACTGCTAATGATACTTGGACAACTAATGGACCACTGGGTGATCTGAGGGGATTGAACTTTGGTGTCACCTTAGCAGCCGACATAGAAATTGGCGATGGTGTACTCGTTGGGACTAACAATGATGTTAATATTATGGTAGAGTACAAACCTTATGATGCTTCCGGTGGACGTATCCTGGTTGTCGGTGATGCTCTCGGATGTAACTTTTTCCAGGATGTTAGTAGTGATTATTATAATGAAAATAACCAGAAAGCTTTTCTGAACTTCTTTGAAAACCAATTAGCAAACGCAATACTTGAAGTTGGAGTCGACATCAAGCCCGGGAGTTGTCCGAATCCATTCAATAACAAAAGTCAGGGTAGCGTGCCTTTTGCCATCGTTGGCACTGCTGACTTCGACGTAACTACAATTGATTCGACAACAATTGAACTGACTACTCCTTCTGGCAATATTATCCAAGCACTCGACGAGTGGGAATTAAAAGATTCGACGCAGCCGTATGGTGATAATACGGATTGCTACACTTGCTTCGATGCAGATGATCCGGTCAATTTCAATTGTGATCTCGATCCTGATATCCCTGGTGACGATGCTTATTGTGGAGATGGAAAACCAGATCTGGTTGTTAAGTTCGACACACAGGCTTTGGCTGATGCAATAGGTGAGGTAGACCGTGAAGTGTGTATTGAGTTGCTTCTTACTGGTTTAACGCAAGATGGTGTTCTTATCTATGGCAGTGATAAAATTGTGATTAAAACCAAAATAAAAGACTAAAAGGGCTATTAAATCCCCGGTTTTCAGCCCTTATCCTTTTTAGTAGCACCGATAACTAAGCACTAGGTACTATAATCACGGCCGGAACAACTTGGATTCTTTTAAGTACCTAAGGCTTGCAGAGATCAGCGTCTTTCGATTAAAATATGATGTGCCGACAGCGTTTCTCTTTGCCAATAGAATTCTTGTTTACCTCTTGTGAGGCAAGAGAAATCAGATATAGCACAGTTTTGTAGCAACTGCAAAGTGTACAACAGGCTGTCAGACATTTGTTATGGAGATAATCATATGGATAAGGAACCGACAGCTTTCAGCTTGAGTCCCGAGCAGATGGCTCATCTTTTCTCGGTCGGATCGGATGCCGATGAGGTAACAGGAGGAATGGCTCTGGACGAGAAGAAGTCTGAGCTGTTACATGATCGACTTGAACAGAACTTACCACTTGATTCATCTGCTGCGAAAATGCTACCTGATGCATTGGGAGAGTTACGAAACACAATTGGCTCACTGACAGGTGAGCCTGTAGGCAGGCTGTTACAGAATCCAAGAACGGATGTGTCTGTGATTAAAAAGATTAAGGATTACGGCAAGAAGCTTTCCATGTCAGCTGATTCCGAGATTGACCTTGAGACTGCCAATACTATCTACTATGCGGCCATTGGTATTTGCCTGGTCAATCATGATCTGAGGATCACAAAGTTCTCTTACAATGATCTGGAACACTCTTTCAATCTCTTAGGCAAGAGAAGTTGGATTCCTCAGTATCTCCGAGACCTTTATAAGAAAGCTTCTCAGCATTGTAAGCTAAAGATGAAGAAGTGATATTCAGATCTCTGTTTCAACTGCCTTTTAATGCTAGGCCACATGGAGACATATTATGAGCAATGACGAAAGCACAAGCGACACACCTGAACCGTTTCCAGGCATAAGCTCAGGTGGCCTTTCAGGAGATACAGGTGCTGAGCGGCTTGGCAGCGAAATTGGTCCTTACAAGCTTCTTAACATCCTAGGTGAAGGTGGCTATGGAATCGTATACCTTGCAGAGCAACGTGAACCTGTCAAGCGACGAGTAGCATTGAAACTCATCAAGCCAGGCATGGACTCTAAAGAAGTCCTAGCTCGCTTTGAGGCAGAGCGCCAG
>Ga0180438_10000879_pt1 | contig 55112 bp, 38 predicted proteins | sample SS_ome_12_FD_132455 | JGI IMG/M metagenome (GOLD analysis project Ga0180438, IMG submission 132455) | Hypersaline lake sediment archaeal communities from the Salton Sea, California, USA - SS_3_D_2 metaG | ecosystem: Environmental > Aquatic > Non-marine Saline and Alkaline > Hypersaline >... | reverse complement strand
CAGCGGTCAACAAGGCATGAACAAAATGAGATAGGCAGAAAAACAGAATCAAAGATGATAAAATCTCTGAAACGAACAATATAAGAAAATGAACCTAAATGCTTTTTTCAGCGAACCCTAATTCCTTCCAGCCGCGCATCCGGCTTCCTCCCCACAGCGATCTCCTTGGTCGGGACTTTCCCAATCCGTCTCCCCCTGTCCAGCCCGCGGCGCATCATGAAGACAGCCACAGCACATCGCCGCACAGCCCGGAAGAGTGGATCTGCCGGGAGAATACCGCAAATTCGCCTTTTTCTTTCTCGAGGACGGTGGGTGGGCCGTGGCCGGGAAATACGCGGGTCTTGTCCGGCAGGATAAAGACCTTGCGCGTGAGCGAGTCGAGGATCCTCCGAAAATCGGAAGGATTTGCGGTACGCCCCGGTCCGCCCGGGAACAGCGTGTCGCCGGATAGGAGCGTGTCTCCTACGAGAAAACACAGGCTGCCCAAGGTATGCCCCGGCGTGTGGAGCACAGCCAGGGACACGTCTCCCACGGTAAGGGTGTCTCCATCCTGCAGGGCTATGTCCGGTTTGAGCGGCAGCCGTCCGGAATCGTCACCGTGCGCGGCCACCGGCACCTTGAGCCGGGCGGCCAGCTCCTCCAGGGCTCCGGTATGATCGAAATGGCCGTGCGTGATCAAGATGTATCGCGGCCGGGTTCCTTGGAGTTCCTGCAGGATCCGTTCGGCCTGTCCGGGTGCATCCACCAGAACACTCTCCTGCGAAGACACACAGGTCACGATATAAGCATTGGTTCCATAGGGGGCTGTTTCCACCCGGTGGATGCGGACGGAACTCCCGGCCATGCTCAATCCTCGCTTTGCCCGGGCTCCCAGTCCTGCATGCCGGCATAGACGTCTTGGATGATGTCGACACAGCGGTCCATCTGTTCTGTGGTGTGCTTGGAGGAGACCGAAAGCCGGAGCCTTGTCTTGTTTTTAGAGACCGCCGGATAGGTCACGACCCCGGTATAGAGCCCCCGGGCTTGGATGCGCTTGCTGATCTCGCGCAAACGGAGATCACTCCCGGCCATGACCGGAACCACCTGGGATTTCGTATCCGCGATATCGAGTCCGGCCGCCGTCAAACGGGAGTGCATATAGCGGGTGTTTTCCCACAATCGATCGCGTTCCGAGTCATCCTGTTTGAAAAGCTCGATGACCTTGAGGATCCCGGCCGCGGTGTGCGGGGCCATGGTGCAGGAAAACACGTAGGAGTTGGAAAACATGCGGAGGTAGGCCATGATTTTCTCGCCGCCGGCGGCGAATCCCCCGATGGCGCCGAAGGATTTGCTGAAGGTGCCGATGGCGATGTCGACCTGATCCTCGAGGCCGAAATGTTCGGCCACACCGCCGCCCTTTTTCCCGAAGATGAGTGAAGCGTGAGCTTCGTCCACCAGGATTCTTGCGTTGTATTTCTTGCAGATGGGGATGAGTTCCGGGAGGTTGGCCGTATCGCCGTCCATGCTGTAAATCCCCTCCACACATACGACCACCCGCTTGCTGTCGAGCCCCTTGAGGACCTTTTCCAGGTGCTGGGGATTGTTGTGGGCGAAGATCTTGATGTCCGCTCCGGAGAGCCGGACCCCGTCATAGATAGAGGCGTGGGAGAGGATGTCCAGTACCGCCACGTCTCCCGGCCTCAGCAGAGCGGACAGGATTCCCAGGTTGGTGCCGTACCCGGTGGAAAAGACGATGGCCGCTTCTTTTCCTTTCAGCGTGGCGATCTCTTCCTCCAGTTTCAGGATCGGTTGGGAATACCCGCTGAGCAGCGGCGCCGACACCGCTCCGGTACCGAAGGTGTCGAGGGCGTCTTTGACCGCCTGGACGACCTCCGGATGGTAGGAATAGCCCAGGTAATTGTAGGAGCAGAAGTTGAGGAATTTCCGCACGGACTGCATGTTGTGGTCATAGACCAGGAATTCGGTCTTGGGGCCGGACATCATGGGCTGGGCATAGACCATGTACTTCCGGCGGCGCGCTTCCATCAGGTATTTCCAGAAGACCTCGGAGACCTCAAACAGGTCGTCACTCTCAAAATCGTGGAAATCGGCCAGGGTGACATCGTCGACATTGACTTGACTGGCTTCTAGGTCCTTTTTACTGATTGCCATGTTCGCTTCCTTTACTCCTCAAGCATAAGAATGGCGGCATAGGTTTCGATACCGGTCCACAGATGCCCGATGCGGAGGTTTTCATCTGGTTGATGCTGGTTGTTGTCGTGGTTGGCGATGGGAATGCCGATGATGGGGACCTTGAGCAGGTCCCCGAACATATAGATGGGGAGGGATCCCCCCAGAGAGGGAAGGATCACGGGTAGGCGGTCGCTGTGACGCCGCAGCGCGGCGATGGCGGCCCTGGAAATCGGCAGGTCCATAGAGGTGCGGTAGGCAGGGTATCCGCCCTCGGTGCGGCGGACCTTGGCGAGGAGGGGATGCCTCATCCGCGTCGCTTGATCCGGATCCCGCCCCACCACGTGATACCCCTGCGCCTTGATGAAATCGACCACTTTCCGCGCCATGTCCGCCGGGTCGTTCCCCTTGACCAGACGGATGTCCAGTGCCGCGGTGGCGCAGGGGGGGATGATGGTGCGCTGCTGGTCTCCAACCCAAGCGCTGGAGAGGCCGTTTAGGTTGAGGGCCGGAAATTGAATGGCCTGCATCAGGTTCTCCCAGTTCTGCTCGGTGCACGAGAAGCCATAATTTTCCTTTATGTGAGTCTCATAGGGGGGAATGGCCTTAAGTGCCCGCTTCTCGCTCTCCGTCAAGGGGACGGCCGTATCGTACCACCCATCGATCTTGACCCGCCCGTCGGTGTCGCGCATGGAGGCCAGCAGGTGGGCCAGCCGAACACCGGGATTGGGCGCCCAGTTTCCGTAGTGCCCGCTGTGCAGGCTGGTATTGGGGCCGTAGACCGTGATCTCGAGGCTGGTTATTCCCCTCACGCCGAAAAAGAGGGTGGGATCGCCGGAATAATAGGCGGGCCCGTCACACATGAAGAGCGCATCGCAGGCGAGCAGCCGGCGGTATTCCTTGAGGAAGGGAAACAGATTGGTGGATCCGGCTTCCTCTTCCCCCTCCATGATGAATTTAAGGTTGCTGGTGAGCTTTACTCCCGCGGCGCGCAGGGCGTCGAGTGCCGTCAGAAGCCCGATCACAGGAGCCCGGTCGTCGCTGGAACCCCGGGCATAGATTCGCCAATCTTCATCGATGGGCTCGCCTTTTTCGGGGAATGGCATAGGTTTGGGATCGGTGGATCCGGGGATCAGCTTTCCGGGCCGCAGGGCCGGGCGAAAGGGGGAGGTTTCGGTCCACTGCGAGGGATCCACCGGTTGGCCGTCGTAATGCACATAAAACATCAGGGTCCGGTCGGCACCCGGAGTTTCGAGTTCTCCGAATATGATGGGATTGCCGCTGGTCTCCAGGATGCGGGTCTTAATACCCCGTCGTTCCATCATAGCCTTGATGAACTCGGCGTTCCGACGGATATTTTCGGTGTCGGAGGAGACATTGGGGATGGAGAGGAGTTCCACGAATTCGCCCAGGATCTCATGCTCGTGGGATCTGCGGAAGTCACGGATTTTTTTCAGGAAATCCGACTCGCTCCTCACCTGCATGGGGAAGGCCAGCGTCATCAGCAGGATCGCTGCGATTTCCAGGCAGAAAAGCGTCCTCATCCATTCCTCCAGTCGAACAATATAACATAAACCACGCCAAATCTGAAAGCAGAGGGGAAGCATTTCCATTTCCGCGGGCAGCATGTCTATTGCTTGGATAATCGCCATGGATTTTGGGCCGTCGTCTTCGACATCCCCTTATTGGCTTTGGACGCCGAGAACGATTATAATGGTCCGCACGAGGCGGTCGTGAAGCCGAGCGAAGATCTGCGCAGCAGCCTGAAACGCATCGACGGCCGGGGCTACAAAGCCTACCATGATATCGAGGGGACCTATGATTTCGGGGAGTTCAGACTCAGCATCGACCACGTACAGGGAGATCCCTTCGCTTCTCCCAGCCGGGTCCGTGTGAAGGTCGATCGGAAAAAGGCGGGTTTTCCGCAAGACACATCCTCCGGCACCAGCCGCAACGTGGCGCTGAGGGACTTCATTACCCGCTGTTTTGATGCGGCCGCACGGCGCCACAGCCGGGGAAGCAGGGGAGCTGGGAACAGCGGCGTTATCGTCATGCCGCCATCCGGCCAGGAGGTCCTGGAGCGGACCTCGGTGTTCGTGACCGAGGGAGAAATCGAGGCCCGTTTCGTCATGGGGCTTCCCGCCTTCGGAAGGCGCATCGCCGGCCGCCGGGCCGAGGGCATGTTTTTCGAAGAACTCCCCCTTATCGTCCGGGCCGCCCTATTTTTCGAGAATCTGAATCGAGAGGACCTCGACCGACATCTCCGGACCACCGAGGACGCGGATTTTCTGCGTGATCAACTGGATTCCATGGAACTGGTGGCCTTTGTGGCGGAGGGGGCGCGCCTTCCCCGGGTCAGCGGGGTGAACCCCCGCCCTCTCCAGAAGGGCCCGGTCATTTCGTTTGACTCGCCCGCGTCACTGCGGCGGGAGGTGCGGCTTCCCAACCGCGGAACCATCACCGGCATGGGCATTCCCCCCGGCGTCACCCTGATCGTCGGCGGCGGGTATCACGGCAAGAGCACCCTGCTCCGGGCCCTTGAACTCGGGGTGTACAATCACATCCCGGGCGACGGACGGGAAATGGTGGTCACCGATCCGACTGCCGTCAAGATCCGGGCGGAAGACGGCCGCCGCATCGAAAAGGTCGACATCTCTCCCTTTATCGCCCATCTTCCCTTCGGCAAAGACACCCGGACGTTTTGCAGCGAAGATGCCAGCGGCAGTACGTCCCAGGCGGCAAATATCATCGAGGCGCTGGAGGCCGGAGCCCGACTGCTGCTCATCGACGAGGACACTTCGGCCACCAACTTCATGATCCGCGACCACCGCATGCAGGAGCTGGTGGCCAAAGAGCTTGAGCCCATCACCCCCTTCATCGACAAGGTGCGGCAGCTCTATGATGAGCGGGGCGTGTCGACCATCCTGGTGATCGGCGGATCAGGGGATTATTTCGATGTGGCGGATCGCGTGATCTGTATGGTGGATTATCGGCCGCAGGATGTCACCCCTAACGCACAGGCCATCGCCCGGAAGTATCAGGCCGAACGACGGCCGGAGGGAGGGGAGCGATTCGGATCGGTCAGCGAGCGTATCCCGCGGGCGGACAGCCTGGATCCCAGCCGCGGCCGCCGCCCGGTCAAGATCGCCGCCAAAGGGGTGCACACCATCCTCTTCGGACGCCATGCCGTCGACCTACAGGCCGTCGATCAATTGGTGCACAACGGCCAGACCAGGGCCATCGGTGATGCCATGCATTTCGCCGCCCGTTTCATGGACGGGAAGCGGACTATGCCGCAGGTCGTCGCCGCGGTTATGCAGGCGATTGAGTCCGGAGGGCTGGATGTCCTGCAGCCCTTTCCCGCCGGGGAATACGCCGCCTTCCGCGGCCTGGAGCTGGCGGCCGCTCTGAACCGACTACGGACGCTGCGCATCACCTAGGGGACGTCCCCCAAGGTGCCACCCCACAGGATTCCAACGCCTCTTCTCAGCGAATCCCTGCACAACCCTTCCTTAAAATCGGATCGAGAATCCCAGACGGTACTCCGGCGTGGCACGGCTCTGGAAGGGATGGATCACTTCCGTGAAAAATATCCCGAAATGGGTTCCCACACCCGCATAGGGGAATTGGTAGCCGTCGTTACGGGAGAGTTGGTAACCTCCTGAGGCGTAGAGCCGGAAGAACAGGATCTTGACCGGAACGAAATAGGCGCCTCCCACCCTGATCAAAAGGTCGCTGTGTTCCTCCTGATAAAGCACATCACCGGTGGCATACAGGTTTTTTCCCAGGTGATGCTTATATCCCAATGCGGAGGGATTGACCACGAAGGAAAATGTCAGGTAATGGGGGGCCGGTTGATACCTGCGCCCGTGGGCCGCCGCCGGAAGCGAAGAGCCTAGGAGCAGCAGTATTGACGCTGAGCTTATGATCGCATATCTTCTCAAGAGAGCCTCCTTCACTGTCTTTTGTTTTCAAGGTTCTGTTATGCAAGATGCATGCCATGCATAACGACCCTGATGATCCGCTTGATATGACCTCTTTTGAGGACATTAAAAAGATATCGGAGGAATTTTTATGACGAATGCCGGATAATACTCCTGCCCATTGAGATTGATTCCCACGGAGGATTAATAATAAAATATCATGAGGGAGGCACCCATGGATTTCGCCGCACTTTCCTTTGCCGATGCCCCTCTGATCAAGGTCACTCCTCCGGGGCCTGAATCGCAAGCGTATCTGGAATTCCAGCGGACCCATGAAGGCTCGGCCGTATCCTATTCCCGCGGACTCCCCATGGCTTTGAAGCGGGGACGGGGAGCGACGGTGGAGGATGTGGATGGGAATCTTTATATCGATTTTTTCGGCGGGGCGGCGGTCATGAATGTGGGGCATGCCAATCCTGAGGTGGTGGAGGCCGCTTCAGCCCAACTGGCGGCGATCACCCATGCCCTGGATATCCCCACTCCGGCCCGCAAAGCCCTGGTGGAAAAGCTCATGATGCTGCTGCCGGCGGCCCTCAACAAGGTGTTCTTCGGCGGCCCTACGGGATCGGATGCGGTGGAGGCTGCCGTCAAGCTGGCCAAATCCCACACCGGCCGGGTGCCTTTGATCTCCTTCGAAGGCGGCTATCACGGAATGAGCTCCGGGGCCTTGGCTCTGACCAGCGGCTTACCCTACAAAGAGGATTTCCTGCCCTTGATTCCCGAGATCCATTTTGTCCCCTACGCCTACTGCTACCGTTGTGCCTTTCAGCGTGAGCGCGGCACCTGTGATCTGGAATGCGCCAAATATCTGGAGCACGTGCTGGAAGACCCTCACTCCGGCGTGGGAAAACCGGCCGCCGTCATCGTCGAGGCCATCCAGGGCGAAGGAGGCTCGGTGGTGCCGCCCGACGGCTGGCTTCTCGAAGTCAGTGCGATCTGCCGGAAGTATGACGTTCTGACGATCCTGGATGAGATCCAGGCGGGTTTCTGTCGTACGGGCCGCATGTTTTCTTTCGAGCACTCCGGAGTGGTTCCTGACCTCATGACCTTGAGCAAGGCGCTGGGCGGGATCGGTCTTCCCATATCCGGCGTGGCGTACCGTGAGAAGCTCGACGGATGGCCGCCGGGAAAACACATCGGAACCTTCCGGGGGAATGCCGTGGCCTATGCCGCCGGCAGCGCCGCCTTGGATTTCATGATGCAACATCGATTGGCCGAGCATGCCGCGGCACTGGGCGGGGAGATACTGGATTGGCTTCAGGAGATCGCAGAAGACTCAGAGATCGTAGGGGAAGCCAGGGGAAAAGGCCTTATGCTGGGCGCGGAGCTGGTCAAGGACAAGGACACCAAAGAACCGGCACCGGTCCTGGCTAAACGCATCCGGACCCTCTGCCATCGGCACGGACTGCTGGTTGAGATCGGCGGCCGTTACGACAATGTGGTCCGTTTCCTCCCCCCGCTGATCCTGACCCGGGAGCTTGCCATAAAGGGTATAGAAATCTTCGAAGACGCGGTCAAGTCCGTTGCATCAGAACGATAATCCAAGGGCGTCTGATTTCCCTTCCGTCGGAAATCCGGTATCAACAACCTGGGCTCAGACAAGCGAGAAACGACCGCCGGGCCGATCTACCTGAGCGGCCGGGGTCTTTGCCATGTGCTGCCTTCCAGCTCGATGACGAACGGCCGCTTTATCAGGTTGAGCTTGGATGGCGCGCGGTTGAAGGTGACTTCAAAGAACACGAGGGCGGAATCGTCCAGCCATACGGGATGGGCAGGCCCTTTCAAGCCCGGGAAGGCGTGTTCCCAATCCACAGAATAGTTTTCGCCGGCTCATAATGTCAGAAAGGTTCCGATCCCCGTATCTTATCTTCCGATCACGAATGACAGATCGCGGGTTCAATCATGAGCTGCTGCCATTTTAACAGATTCATGGATCGTTGGGCATGGCGTCGACATTCTTCCGGTGAGGATTTGACTTGTTGATTCCGTGTGCTATACTCACCTCGATTTTCAGGGAGAAATGATCGAGCCGGCAGGCGCAGGATCTCCGATACGTCCCGAACCGATTTTATGATGAATTCCTGTGAATTTTGGATGAAACCAGCGCCAAGGACCGGAAAGGAGCCGGAATGAAAAGAATATCGGTAATAGTTGGCCTGGGTCTATTGGTGTTCTGCAGTTCTTCGCTCTGCTGCGGAGGGGGCGGCGCGGCCGGCGGTGCCTCTGGCTTGAAATTTACCGTCCAATTCACCCCCCAGGCACACGCGGACGCCCTGACCGGCCGGATCTACGTCATGCTGGCACGAGACGACCGCCGTGAGCCCCGCCATCAGGTTCGCCGGGCCTCGGGCATTCCCTTCTGGGGTCAAAATATCACCGCTTTAGAACCCGGTGCTAAGGCGGTGGTCGACGACACCGCTTTCGGCTTTCCGCTGCGCAGCATCCGCGAGATCCCGGCCGGAGATTATTTTGTCCAGGGATTTATTAATGTGTATACCGAGTTCAAGCGCGCCGACGGCCACTCGGTTTGGCTTCACCAGGACCAGTGGGAAGGGCAGAATTGGCTCCGTTCCCCCGGGAACATGTACAGCGGGGTCAAAAAAGTCCGGGTCGATCCCTCCCGGCGCCAGACGATCGACCTAGTCTGCGATCGGGTCATTCCTCCGGTCGAGGTGGCTCCGGATACCAAGTGGGTCAAGCGGATCAAGTTTCAGAGCCGGCTCCTGTCGGATTTTTGGGGTCAGCCCATGTACCTGGGGGCGACCATCCTGCTGCCGAAAGGATATGATGAAAATCCGGACCGATATTACCCGGTCAACTATATCCAGGGACACTTTTCGCTGCGGGCCCCGTATGGATTCCGTGAGGACGAACCCGATGCGGGAGAGGAGCGGGGGCGGCGGGGATACGAGTTCTTTAATTTCTGGAACTCGGATGAATGTCCACGCATGCTGGCCGTGACCTTCCAGCATCCTTGCCCTTATTACGACGACTCCCACGCCATGAATTCGCCCAATCTCGGGCCTTACGGCGACGCCGTCATGCAGGAGCTGATTCCCTACCTGGAGGAGAATTTCCGTATCATCCGCCAGCCTTATGCCCGGGTGCTGTCCGGGGGATCGACCGGTGGATGGATCTCTTTCGCCCTCCAGATTTTTCATCCGGAATTTTTTGGGGGGACATTTTCCCTCTGTCCGGATTCACTGGACTTCCGGGCCCAACATCTGGTGAACATCTATGAAGACACCAACGCCTACTACACGGAATATGAATGGCTGCGAGTGGAGCGCCCCGTGCTGAGGCAGCCGGACGGACGGGTCAGGGAGATGATGAAGGACGAAAACCATTATGAACTGGCGGTGGGAGACAAATGCCGTTCCGGAGGCCAGTGGGAAATCTATATGGCGTGTTACGGGCCGGTGGGAGAGGACGGCTACCCGAAAGAGCTCTGGGATAAGCGTACGGGAGAGATCGATGCGGAGGTTGCCCGGTATTGGAGGGAACATTTCGACCTCCGCCATTACTTGGAGCAGAACTGGTCTCGGATCGGCCCCCAACTGGAAGGGAAGATTCACATCTATGTCGGAGACATGGACTCCTATTATTTGAATATCGCCGTCGGCCACATGGAAGAATTCCTGGAGAGCACCTCATCCCCTTATTATGCCGGGGAAGTGGAATACGGAGAAGGCCAGCCCCACTGCTGGGGTCCGCGGGGACCAGATCTGATCAGGTTGATGGATGAACACATCCGGAAAATGAAGGCGGCCTCGACGGCTCAGTGAGACGCTCAGCCCTCGCGTCAATTCAGTAGCGCCATGATGTAAGGTCGGCTCCCGCGGGGGCGGATTTTTGGATACGATCCAGGATCTTGGGGATGTACATCTCGTTGTAGCGCAGGCGCGAGAGGTGGTTGGGCCGTTCCTGGTCGCCGTTCCAGCAGTGTTCGGCGCGGTCGCCGTAATCCACCTCGCCGGAGTAATAGGGATCGGTGGTGCTCTCCAGGAATGCCTCCGTCAGGTAGACGGCGTTGTTCAGGTAGTAGTTGTCCATGTCCCCGCAGTAGATATGCAGCTTGCCGACCAGCCGGGGCCCCAGGGTTGCCCAGTCACGCTCCAGGATGTGGCTGAGGTCATAATTCTCCCGCCAGTAGGCCGCTACCTCCGGGTCGATTTCGCCGGTCAGCTTGTCCCAGATGGGTTTGGGATAACCGTCTTCTCCCACCGGCGAATAGACGGCCTGCCAGATGTCCCACTGGTCGCCGGATCGCGAATGGGTACCCAGCACCAGCTCCCGGTGATTGGTCTGCTCCAAAGTGGTGCTGATCTCTCCGAGATAATTGCGCCGGCCCGGTCGGGGAACCCGATTCCAGAAACCTTCCTCATAATAGGCGTTTTTGTCCTCGTAGATATTGACGATGGTATAGGCGCGGAAGTCGATGGGATCGGGGCAGGCCGCGAAACAGGCGTTGTATTCGTCGGGATAGAATACCTGGACCGCCAGGGCCTCCCATCCGCCCGTGGATCCGCCGTAGAGGAAGCGGGCCCAGCCTTCACCGATGCCCCGGAATTTTTCCTCGATGTACGGGATGAGCTCATAGGTGATGGCGTCGCCGTAGGGGCCGAGGTTGGCGGAGTTGACGGCGTAGGAGTCGTCGTAGTAGGGATTGGCGTGCTGGATCTCGATGATGAGCATGCGGGGAAAGTCCGGGCCGGTCCACTTCCGGTAAAAGTCGTAGGCCGCCTGCTGTTGAATCCGGTTGTAGCCGTGCACGTCGAAGCGGCCGCTGTAGTCGGGCTCGAGGTCCGGATCGGGGGGTGTTTCGCGGAACCCCCCGAAGTCATAGGGAAAATGGCCGTGAAATACGCACAGGGGGTAGCGGGCCTCGGGATGTTCGTCGAAGCCCTCAGGCAGCAGCACGTGTGCGCCCAAGTGCATGGGCCGCCCCCAGAACTCGGTGAGCAGCTTGCTCTCGATCTTGACGTGCTTGATGTATTTGGTCTCGGGGGGATCGGGGATGGGCGGGATCTTCTGATCGAGGGTGATGCGGATGACCTTGTCCTGGGAAGGATCAAGCGTGATCTTCTCGGGGATGCTGTAGAGGTTGCCGGGGGCCCGGTTCCAATGCTGGCCCTCTCCCCGGTCTATAGGGAGCTTGACCACATGGCCGTCGGCGCGGTGGAACGTTTCGTAGATGTGGAGGAGGCCCTGAACCCAGTATTCGCCCGGCTTGATGTCGGCCAAGCTCTGTACTGGGTATCCAAAGACCGAGGCGTCGAACCGGGCTTCTTCACCGGGATCCAGCCCTTCGACGTCTATTCCGAAGGCCTGTTGGGTGGCGGGCCCATCCGAAATCTGGAAGCGCGGCTCCCTTTCGTCATTGGTGGAGATCAGCAGCAGCATCCGGCCGTCCAACGCTTCAGCCGAGAGTTAAGGGGAAAACGCCACACCCACCTTCAAGGGAGCCGGGCGGGCCGAAGGGGCCGGCTGACAGCCCGACCAGAGTATCCCCAAAAGTCCGAGTCCGATGAAGAATAAAGCCGTGGGCCAGAATATTTTGGATTTCATGCCTAACCCTCCTTGGGCGGTTTAGTATAAGTATTGTTCACGAAATTCCACCACCAGGCAAGAAAAATTCTTGGCGTATTCATTTTTCCCTACAACTGGGGCCTCTGAACCGCATCCGTAGCCTTAAAAGGCCACCAGGGATTTTGTCAACTTCGAATCCTGATCAGCCCGGCGGCGAATATCAGGGCGCAGATGACGCCGTCCAGCACCGGGACGCCCAGCTCCCGCTGCATCCATTTGTCCAGGCCGGTCATGCCGGCGCAGCCCAGCACGATCACTTCCGCCCCGTCTTCGTCCACGGCGTTTCGGGCGGCGGCCAGGTACCTGTCTTCCTCGCAGACCGACTCCATCCCCGGGGAAGGAGCCTGCACCGAGGCGAGCAAACCCTCTAGATGATATTTCCTCGCCAACGCCTCCTTAACGGGAATGGAATGCCTGTCCGTGGACACTACGGAAAAGCGGTGGCCCAGCATGGCGGCCAGCTTCATGGAGGCTTCTCCGATGCCGACCACCGGCTTGGCCGTGATCTCCTTGAGGACATCGAGATTGGGATCGCAGTGGCAGGCCACGATGAAGGCGTCCCACTCGGCTTCGCATTCGCGCACCAGGGCGATCATGCCGGGTGCGGCCTGGGCCTGATCCTGGTAGGATTCTATAAACTTGGGGGCCTCGGCAATACGCCGGCACTCGACTTCATATTCTCCGGCCGCAAATCCTTCCGCACTCTCCTGGATGCGCCGCGTCATGTCGGGATCGCTGTTGGGATTGATGATCAGGATCTTCATCGCTCTATGATTTTGTTCGGTCGCTCTTATGATAAGGAAATTCATGGGGGAGGAGCAAGCCCCCGGCCCATGTCCGGCCGGGAGGCGGAGCGAACGTATGCCCGGGTTGTATCGACACGGTCGGTCGCGTACCGGTTCTCCCCCCCTAAATAATCCTGCTTGAGCTTAAAGAAGGCTCCGCTCAATGCCAGCACCGCCACCAGGTTCGGGACCGCGCACACCCCCACCGAGATGTTGGCGAAGACCCAGAGCCGGTCCACATCCGCGACTCCTGCGAAGGCCACACCCGGCACCAGATAGAGCCATCGGAAATAAGCCATGGATTTTTTCCCCAGGATGTTGAGGATCGCGGTTTCGTAATAGATGAAAAATCCGATCTGGGTCGTCAGGCAGAACGTGAGGATGGACACGGAAATGAGCGCACCGGCGAGGGCGGGCGAGAATCCGGTGGCGAACGCCGCGATAACCAGTTCGATGCCCGACTCACCGCCGGATAGAACCCCCGTGGACAGGACCGCGAAAGCCGTGATGGTGCAGATGACGATGGTGTCGAAAAAGACTTCGACGGTCCCCCAAAGTCCCTGCTGGAAGGGATGGGGAGTGTCGGCGGTGGCGTGCACCATGGGGGCCGTTCCCAGTCCGGCCTCGTTGGACAGCATGCCCCGCGCCATGCCGTTTTTGAGCGCCGCCGCCACGGCAGCCCCGACAAATCCTCCGGCCGCCGGAGCCGGAGCCAGGGCGTGTCGAAAGATCAGGGAAAAAACGGCGGGGATCTGCGCTGAGTTCAGGATAAAGAGGGCCAAACCTCCGGCGATGTAAATCGATGACATCATGGGGACGAGTCTTTCGCAGAACCGCCCGATGCGCCGTATGCCCCCGATGATCACCACGGCGGTAACGGCGGCCAAGACACCGGTGGTGAAGTAGGGATTTATGCCGTAGCTTTTGAGAAAGGCCCGTCCAACCGTGTGTGACTGGATCAGTGTGGCCGTGAAAAGGGAATTTATCAGCACTCCGAGGCTGAACAGAGCGGCCAGGAAAGGCCAGCCCAGGGCCTTGCGCATATAATACATCGGCCCGCCGTGTGGATTGCCGTGGGGATCGAGTTCCCGGTAGTGAACGGCCAGCGTGATCTCCGCCGTCTTGGTCATCATGCCCAGGAGCGCAAAAATCCACATCCAGAAGATGGCCCCGGGTCCGCCTACGGAAAGCGCCGTGCCCACACCGGCGATATTGCCCATGCCCACCGTGCTGGCCAGGGCCGTCGCGGTAGCCTGGAAGGGAGTCATTTTGTTGCTTTTCCCGGGCTTCCGCCCACGGAACAGGCTTCCGAGAGTATTCTTCCAGATGAAGGCAAAGCGACGGAATTGAAAAAAGCCGGATCGAACGCCGAGATAGATCGCGACCACGGCGATGAAGGCCATGGTCCACGGCCCCCACAGGATTCCGTCCACTGCGGCCGCCGCTGCCAGTAGACCTTCGATCATGACGTTCCGCATCCTTTTATCATGCTGTACGCATCAGAATGAAGAGGGCCACAGTACACCTGGAACTTCTATCCTGGATGGTCACGACCTGCGGCATCACATTCGATGAATTCGATCGGCTCGGCCATCAGGCTTCGATCTTCCTATGCAGGTAGCGGCCGCGGCCCGCCTCCGCCAGGCATATCCCATGGTCGACGATGAGCTCTCCGCGGGAATAAACCCGGCGTATCCTACCTGTGATCTCGATCCCCTCGTAGGCCGACCAGTCGGCGGCCATGTGCAGGGTCTTGCGTCCCATGACCCATCTTTCACGGGGATCGAAAAGCACCAGGTCGGCGTCACTGCCCTTAGAGATGCTCCCCTTCTTGGGATACAATCCGAAGAGCCGGGCCGGGGCGGCGGAGATCAATTCCACCATCCGGATCAGGGAAATGCGGCCTCGGGACACTCCCAGGGAATGGAGGAGGGGAAGCCGGACCTCGATTCCCGGAATTCCGTTGGGACACCGGTCGAAGCGGTCTTTCCCCATAAGTTTGGCTTGCCACGAATAGGCGGCGTCGTCCGATGAGACCAGGGCGATGTCCCCGGCGGCCAATCCCGCCCAGAGATCATCCTGGATCGGCTGGGTCCTGAGGGGAGGTGAGCATATCCATTTGATCCCGTCTTTCCGCTCCAGCATGGATTCCGTGAAGGCGAGGTAGTGGGTGCAGGTCTCGCAGTGGATGTCCACTCCCTCTCTCCGGGCCCGGCGGATGAGTTCCAGACCTCCGGCCGAAGCCAGATGGACCACAAACACGCGTCCCCCGGCCTCGCGCGCGATGCGAATGATCCGCCGTATGGCCCGGTCCTCCGTCTCCGGGGGGCGGCTGCGGGCATGAAAGATGGGGGCGGTGCTCCCGGCGGAAATCAGGCTGGGGACGTTGGCCTCGATGAGGGTGTTGTCTTCGGCATGCACCAGGAGCATCCCTCCGGAATCTTTGAGCCGCTCCAGGATGCTCTTGAGGCCCTCCTCCTCCATCATCAGGCCTTCGGATCGGTAGGTCATGTAGCATTTTATGGTGGGCGCACCCGATTCGACCAACAGAGGGATTTCCGACAGGGTCTCGGATGAAGCTCGGGTGATGACCGGATGTACGCCCCAGTCCACCAGGGCTTTTCCTTCCGCCTCTTCGTGTTTGTCCTCCAGCGTGTGCCGCAGGGAACGGCCGGGGATCTGGTTGGAAAAATCGATGACGGTGGTCACGCCGCCGAACGCGGCGGCCCGGGTTCCGGTAAAGAAATCATGCACGCTGACGGTGCCCATGAATGCATCGTTGAAGTGGACATGCGGATCCACCGCACCGGGAAAAACCAGCAGCCCTTCCGCATCGACAACTTCATCCGCCGGCCCCGCGGAGCCCGTCGCGACCTGTGCGATGGTCTCACCCCGGATGAGTATGTCTTGGCGGGAGACACGTCTCTCCCCTACGACGGTCCCGCCGCGGATCAGTGTGGATTTGACCTTCGGCATGCGTTGAATTTCCGCGCGCTCCATGTTATCACCCCCAGGGAGCGAAGTCAAAATCAAGTCATATGCCTTGACGCTCTTGACCGGGCATGAAACGGCTCTCCGCCGGAGGATAAGGGGATGCGATCACGGCCGGAGACGGCGTTCTCGCGTCCGCCCTTCGGAAGAAACCGGGGACTCGATGAGTCCAATATGGTGAAAAGTGGCTCAAGATCGAGAAAATGTGCTATAAAAGAGGCCCGGGCGAGCAACTGATGCGAGGTGTGTTTCGTATATATTATATAGAGGCCGAACGAGAGTCCTGAGATGAAGTGCGGAAAATGCGGTGCTGAAAATCCCGGCGATACCCGCTTTTGCGGGCAGTGCGGGAGTCCGCTCCTTGATGAGCAGACCGGCGCTCAATCCGGCGATATCTATGAAGCCCCCACGCGGACTCTCATCACCCCCACCAGTAAAATCCGCATCGGGGCCAATTTTGCCGACCGGTACCACATCCTGGAAGAGCTGGGAAGGGGCGGCATGGGGAAGGTCTATAAGGCGCTGGACACCCAAGTGGATGAAAAGCTAGCCATCAAGCTCTTGAATCCTGAAGTGGCTGGGGACGAGAGATCGCGTGAACGCTTCCGCAACGAGCTGAAGACCACGCGCCAGATATCGCACCGACACATCAGCCGCGTCTATGATTTCAGCGAGTGGGACGGCCAGGCGTTCATCACCATGGAATATGTGTCCGGGGAGGACCTCAAGAGTCTTATCCGCCGGGTCGGGCCCCTCACGCCGGGAAAGGCCGTCTTCATCGCCCGTCAGATCGCGGAAGGGCTTACGGAGGCCCATCGCCTGGGTGTCGTCCACCGTGACCTCAAGCCCCATAACATCATGATCGATAAGGACGGCAACGTCCGCATCATGGATTTCGGCATCGCGCGGAGCTTTCAGAAATCCGGGGTGACCGATACCGGCGTGATCATCGGGACGCCGGAGTACATGTCTCCGGAACAGGTCGAGGGAAAAGACGTCGATCCTCGGACCGACATCTACTCCTTGGGCATCATCCTGTATGAGATGCTGACCGGCCGGGTCCCGTTTGACGGGGAAACTCCTCTGAGTGTGGCGGTCAAGCAGAAGACCGAGCGTCCGGTCAATCCACGCCGCCTCAATCCCCAGATCTCGGCGGAAATCAGCCTGGTCATTCTCCGCTGTCTCGAGAAAGACCGCCAGCTCAGGTTCCAGGACGCCGATCAACTGGTGAAAAAACTGGCGGCCCTGGAAGAATCCCTGCCCAAGACAGACCGGGTCGTGCCCGAGCGCCGCACCGGCTCCAGCCGGGAAATCACGGTTAAGCTCAACCTGAGCAAAATGCTCGTGCCCGCCCTGGTGCTGGCCGCACTCGCGGTGCTGACCTTTGTGGGCTGGCGCCTGCTGGCCAAGCGCGATGTGGTCCTCTTCGCCGCCGACAAGCCCTCGCTGGCGGTGATGCATTTCGAGAACAATACCGGAGATCCCAATCTCACGCACTGGCGTAAGGCCCTGTCCGATCTCTTGATCGCGGACCTGAGCCAATCCCGTTTTCTGCAGGTGTTGAGCGGGGAGAGGCTTTACGACATCATGGATGAGCTGGATCTGGTTCAAGCCCCCAGCTATTCCTCGGATGCCCTTAAGAAAGTGGCGGAGCGGGGGGGAGTCCGCTATGTCATCGTCGGGAAGATGACCCGGGCCGGAAATACCATCCGCCTCAACACCACCCTGCAGGAAGCCTCTACCGGAAACGTTCTGGGCTCGGCTCAGGTGGAAGGCGAGAGTGAAGAAAGCCTGTTTGCGCTGGTGGATGAGCTGACCACCCGCATCAAGGAGGATTTCAAGCTCTCGGCGGAAAAGATCGCGGCGGATGTGGATGCCAAAGTGGAAGAGATCACCACGACCTCCGCCGAAGCCCACCGCTACTACAACGAAGGCATGACCTACCACAACCGGGGGGATTACACCAAGAGCATTCCCTTGATGGAATTGGCCGTGGCCATCGATCCGGATTTTGCCATGGCCTACCGGGCCATGTCCGTCGCTTACAGCAACCTCGGCTACAAGGCCGAGGCGGACCGCAGGCTGCAGCGGGCCTTCGAGCTCAAAGACCGCGTCTCGGAACGGGAGCGTTACTACATCGAGGCCGATTATTACCGCCGCTCCGAAGAGACCTACGACAAGGCCATCGAGGCCTACACGAAACTGTTGGCACTCTACCCTGACGATCATGTCGGCAACAACAACCTGGGAGTGGTGTACAACGCCCTGGAGGAATATGACAAGGCCATCGAGCGCTTTGCGGTCAATGTCCTCAACCAGAGCCAGAATTATCATTCCTATTCCAATCTTTCCCAAGCCTATCTGGCCACGGGGCAACTGGACAAGGCCGCCGAAGTCGCCGAACGATATTTGATCGCGGTGTCGGATCACCCTCAGATCCACATCAACCTGGCCATGGTCCACATGATGAAGCGCAGGTACGATGCCGCGGAGATGGAGATCGAGAAGGCCTTGACCCTGGATCCGGACTCCTTGGACGGGATCATAACCAAGGGGAATGTCCGGTTCCTCATGGGGGAAGAGGAGCAGGCCCTGTCCGAATACCAAAAGCTTATGGAGATCGATCAGCCGATCGCCCACTTTGCGGCCAAACGCCTACTGGCCCGTTTCTATGTCGGGCGGGGTCAGTTCACGGCCGCGGAGAACGAGCTTCATCAGGCCCTGGAGCTGGCCGATATTATGGGAGAACGGTCGTGGGAATCCGATCTGTATGCGGGTCTGGGCTATCTCCTCGCCATACAAGGCCGCCCGAAACAGGCCCTGCAGAACTGCGCTCGCGCTGTTCAGGTCGCCCAAGAGGCAGGGATTCTTTCCGGACAAAGGGAGGCCATTTTCCACCGCGCCTGGGTCCAGGTTATGCTGGATGACCTCGCAGGGGCTCGACAGTCGGCCCTGAATCTACAGCAGCTGGTCTCCCGGGGCTTGAATCTAAAGGCCAGACGATATGTGCACCTGATCAATGGGCGCCTGCTCAGCAAAGCCGGCAAGCATGCGGAGGCTATGCAAGAGTTGAAGCAGGCCAAAGAGCTGATGCGGGTCAACGATCCGGCGGTTTCGATGGCGATCGATGCCATGGCGGAGACGGCTGAGGCCGCCGGTGATCTTGATAAGGCCCGCAAGATCTACTCTTCTCTTGCCGATCTTCCCTTGGGGGCCCTGGAAAATGGGTTTGTCTTCTCCCGCAGCCTGTATCGTACGGCCCGGATCCTTCAGCAGCAGGGCGATGATAAAGAGTCGGCGGTCCTTTATCGGCGGTTCTTGGATAAGTGGAAGAGCGCGGATTCCGATATTCCCATGCGGAGGGATGCCGAGCAACAGCTGCAAAGCCTCGCGCGCGAGACGCGCTAGCCGTCGGGATCCCGCTCATATCACCGGGGAAAAATCTCAAGCGGCCTCCACCACATGCATCCTGCAGGGAGGAATGAATGCTCACGCCGTGTGATGACGCGCCGTTCAGCTTGACTTACGTGCGCTTCATTCGTATATTAAAAAAAAACATGCAGCACAAAGGGGGAAGGCGATGTTCGCACGCGTGACTACGGTCTATATCCGGCCGGAACTGATCGACAAGGCCAATAAGATATTTGAGGACAGCATCGTGCCGGCGGCCCAGAAACAGGAAGGCTTCCACTCGATACAATGGCTGATCGATCGAGAGAGCGGAAAAGCCATCGCCATCAGCATCTGGAAGAACGAACAGGATGTCAAGGCCAACGAAGAGAACAAGTATTACCAGGATCAGCTGCTCAAGCTCATGGTGACCTTCAAGACCGATCCCATCCGGGAGGGATTCGAGGTGGCGATAAAGACACTGTTTCCTGAAACAGACATCACTTCCCTTTAAACACCCTCGCGTTATACGGCCCATAAGATCCCTTTTTCTTTTCTCCTTCATCCTTGCGTCGTATCGAGCCCACAGTCTGCCGGCAGGATAACATTCTTCCGGGCGGCGTTCACTCTCACTCGGAGAAAGTCGCTTTGCCGCGGAGGCTGTCCTCAGCACAAAATCGTGGACAATCCGGGGTGGGGACGGATAAACTAAAACACAATCTATCTATATATATGAGGAGGTCACCGGTGCGAAAGTTATCGTCTGTCGGAATCGGCCTTGTCCTGTGTCTGTCGTTCGGCTACGGCCAGCTTCCGTCCATCCGCTCCAAGGTTGCGGGGATGGCGGCGTATCCCGGCTATTTCCCCTTTTATTGGGATGCGGCAACCGGGCAGGTCTGGATGGAGATCGACAAACTCGATCAGGAGTTTCTGTATGTGCACTCGCTGCCGGCCGGGCTCGGGTCCAACGATGTGGGATTGGACCGCAATCAGCTGGGCCGGACCCGGATCGTGGAGTTTCAGCGAGTCGGTCCCAAGGTGCTGTTGATCCAGCCCAATTACGCCTTTCGGGCGCAGAGCGAAGATCAGGACGAGCGAAAAGCCGTCGCAGACGCCTTTGCCCGTTCTGTGATCTGGGGATTCAAGGCCGAGGCGGAAGCAGAGGGACGCGTTCTGGTGGATCTCACGGCCTTTCTGATGCGAGACGCCCACGGGGTCGTCGACCGCATCCGCCGTTCCCGTCAGGGAAACTTCCGGGTCGACACATCCCGCTCGGCGGTCTATCTTCCCAACAGCAGAAATTTTCCCCGGAACACGGAACTGGAGTCGCTGCTGACGTTCACGGCCGAAGACGCCGGCAGGCATATCCGGGACGTGGCACCCGATCCCTCATCCATATCGCTCCGGCAGCACCATTCTTTTATAGAGCTGCCGGGTCCGGGCTACCGGCCGCGGATTTGGGATCCCAGATCTATGTATTCCGGCCGTTCGGGATACCTTGATTTCGCCGCGCCCATCGACCAGCCCCTGCAGAAAAGGTTCATCTCCCGCCACCGGCTCAAGAAAAAAGATCCCGGCGCACAGGTCAGCGATCCGGAAGAGCCGATCGTCTATTACATCGACCGGGCCGCGCCGGAACCCATCCGGACCGCGCTCCTGGAAGGGGCCGGCTGGTGGAATGAGGCGTTCGAAGCCATCGGCTACCGCAACGCCTTCCAGGTGAAGATCCTGCCCGAAGGCGCCGATCCCATGGACATCCGCTACAACATGGTCAACTGGGTGCACCGCTCCACCCGCGGTTGGTCCTATGGTGGTTCGGTCACCGATCCCCGCACCGGCGAGATCATCAAAGGACACGTGGCCCTGGGCTCACAACGCCTGCGCCAGGACTTCCTGATCGCTTCGGGCCTGGTCACCCAGTATGACGGAAATCCCGACGCCACCAGCGAAGCCGTGGAAACGGCCCTGGCCCGGATCCGCCAGCTGTCCGCTCACGAGGTGGGGCACACGTTGGGGGTGGGGCACAATTACGCCTCCAGCGTGAACGACCGCGCCTCGGTCATGGACTATCCTCACCCCCGGATCGGGATCACCGAGGAGGGAACCCTGGATCTCTCCGATGCCTATGACGTGGGAATCGGCGCATGGGATAAGGTGTGCATCGCCTATGGATATCAGGATTTTCCCGCCGGTGTCGACGAAGAACTCGCCCTGAAGGCCATACTCGATCAGGCCTTCAGCAGCGGGCTGCTCTATTTGACCAACCAGGATGCCGCACCTGCGGGAGGGGCGCACCCCCTCTCCAATGATTGGGACAACGGACCCGATCCGGTAGACGAGCTGGTTCACAAGATGCGGGTCAGGGCCATCGCGTTGAATAATTTTTCCGAGCGCAAGATCCCGCCGGGAGAACCCATGGCCAACCTGGAAGAGGTCCTGGTTCCGGTCTATCTTTTCTGCCGATATCAGATCGAGGCGGCGGCCAGTGTGATCGGCGGCCTGTATTACGGGCACACGGTTAGGGGAGGATCTCAAGCCGAGCCGAGCCCGGCCCCAGCCCATCAGCAGCGCCGAGCTTTGGACGAGCTGCTCGAGACGCTCTCGCCGGACAATCTGGCCCTGCCCGAGCACATTCTGCAGATCCTGCCCCCCCGGGCTCCGGGTTTGGAGCAGACCCGCGAGCTGTTCCCCGGATACACCGGAATAACGTTTGATCCCTTGGGAGCGGCCGAGACCCTGGCCGTCATAACGGTAGCGTCCCTGCTCCATCCCGAGCGGGCGGCCCGTATGATCCAGTACCATGCCCGGGACCCGGAACTGCCTGATTTCCATGAGCTGGTGGATGAGCTGGTGGGATTTACATGGAAATCCGGGCTCCGATCAGGGCTGCCGGGCGAGATTCAGAGAACGGTCAACACCACGGTGCTTTATCATCTCATGAGCTTGGCTGTCTATCCTGAGGCCGCCCCTCAGGTCAGGGCGGTGGCGCTGTGGAAGCTCGAGGAGCTGGAGGCGTGGATGGCGTCGGCCGTTGAAGACGCGCGAGACCCCAACCAGAAGGCCCATCTCCATTTCGCGCGAGCCCAGATCGATCTGTTCCGCCGGGATCCCTCGCAGCTGAGGCTTCCGCAGCCTCTCTCGGCGCCTCCGGGCGCCCCCATCGGAAACTGAGCGGAAATTCCGGGCGGCTGACACACGGATCAAGAATCTGTCGATCGCCGCTTCGGACGCCGAGTCGGATCAGATTGTGAATCTATCGCGAAAAATGATGGTTCACTTGAATTCCACAACATCCGCACTGATGAAGAGCTTGACTTCCGTGTAGAGTATCAAGTTCAGAATATCGGTGTCATAATGCACATTCACCAATGCGATTTTTTTATCTTCTCTGCGGCCGTGATCTTTCTCGTAATTCTCCCAAAGATTCCTCAGGGCCTCTTGGTAGAGCATTCCTGTTCCGCTTACCCTGGCTATCGCCGCGGTGCTCACCTGCGCTCCCGGCCCATAACTTAAGCCAAGAATATACCCGGCTCGCGAACTCCCTGTTATATTGGTCGCGACGATATCGTAATTGTCTTCGGATAACCTGACATCCGTCACATTGGCTGACAGAAACATACCCGAATTAGTACATCCTGAAAAACCGACTAGCAGCAAAATGAGTCCCACAGCCGTTAAAATAGATCGTTTCATGCTTTCCTCCCTTATCGAGCCTATTCTTTTCCGGTCATAATTGCCACATGAATTTTTTCTGCAAAAAATGTACCAATTCAAGCCCGGGAGGTTTGCTTGGTGACATGATCCTTGGGTGTCCTCCAGAAATGACAGATGTTCGGTCTAGGAATCAGGTCAATTCACTGTTTACGAGGGAGTGGGGAAAGGGGAGGGTCCCGATGGATACGGTTCTCCCAGGAACTGGAATTACTGGTAGGCAGGTTGTGGGGATTGGGCCTTTGGTGGTACAATCTGAGTTTGCGGGAGGATGATATGGCTGCAGAAACGACGGTGCTGGATATCGTGAAAGGCGCCATCCTATTGGAGCATAAAGGCAAGGCTTTGTATGATTCGGTGGCGAAGACAACCGCGGTTCCCGCCGTCAAAGAACTCTTCGCCTGGCTGGCGGAGGAAGAGGTCAAGCACATCGCCTTCTTGGAAAAGCAATTTCAGCGCCTGGTCAAGGGCGAGGGCATGCACGGTGTCCCCGAGGAGCATGATCACAGGGAGGCGATCGACGCCGTGCTGGCCGAAGAGATCGTGAAGAGCGTTTCCGGGGCCGGCTACGAGGCCGCCGTGATCTCGGCCGCGCTGGAATTTGAAAAACGTGCCGTCGCATACTATTCCGACCAGCGAGATCAAACCCGGTCTAAAAGCGAAAAAGAAGTTTTCGGATGGCTGGCCAAATGGGAGACCACCCACATGGAAATGCTGGCCAAGGTGGATGACGATCTGAAACAGGAGATCTGGTACGACAATCAGTTCTGGCCGCTGGACTGATCCGCCCGCCCCTTACTCGGTATTGACCAGCCTGAGGCGTCACGCACTGACCTGCCGGGAAATTTGAATTCGATAACTCCGGCGGGGATGATCTCAACTTGACGGCCCGGCCTGACTCCGCATCATATATTCCGGTCCGTCGGGTATCGATTAGCCTGAGGCGGAATCCGATCCCTCAACACGAGAAAAAGCGGATTCCGGAGGTTTGAAGCCGAATTCCAGGTGTGGTATAAGCGAAAGAGGAGTTCATCTATGCGCCGATTACCCCCCTTGGTTTTTTTAGGCTTGATCACCTTGATAGGAATCGCCCTCGGCTCGATCCTCTGGAGCTGTGGAGGGAGACCTCCGTATACGCGTGAGATCGTCAACCTGAGGGCCTTGGCCCGGTTGTACGGCTATGTCAGGTGGTTTCACCCCAGTGATGAAGCCCGGGAGATCGATTGGGACCGGTTTGCGGTCTATGGCGCGGAGCGAGTCCGATCCGCCGAGAACAACGCCGATCTGGAGGAAAGGCTGAAAGAGCTTTTCCTGCCGGTCGCGCCCACCCTCGTTTTGTTTGATTCAGGCCGGACGCCTCCCGATCTGAACGAGGCGTGGGGGGGAGATCCTTCCGGACTCGACGTGGTGGCCTGGCAGCACCTGGGAGTGGGACTGGGCAATCCCGGGCCTTACCGAAGCATTCGCCTCAACCGCAGGAATCCCTTAGCGTCCGGATCGGATATCGGGACGGTCAGCCAGGCGGTGGACGCGGTTCCTTGGCGCGGCCGGGAAATCCGTCTGCGTGCTTGGGTGAGAGTCGAGCCGGCATCTTCACGGGATTCAGGACACTTGTGGCTCCGCGTGGATCGGGAGGCCGGAGGATACGGCTTTTTTGACAATATGGGCGGCCGTCCGATCACCGCTCCGGAATGGAAGGCCTATTCCATAGCGGGATCGGTGGACGATGACGCCCGATCCATCGCCTTCGGCTGTTTTTTAAAAGGCCAGGGAAGGCTGCGTCTGGACGATATTGAGCTGGCGGTGAAGGGTGATAACGGAGAGTGGACGCCCATCCCGATCAGAAATCCGGGTTTTGAGAAGGGCGACCGGAACCGGGGCCCGGAATCCTGGAACTACCGAGTGCCTCAGAATTTCGGCTACACCATCAAACTTTCGGAAACCGAGCCCTACCGGGAAAAATACAGCTTGGGCATCGAAAAGCCGCCGCGTTTCTTCACCGGTTCCCTGTTCGCTATGCATCCGCAGGTGGGGGAAACCATCGACCGGGAGATCGCACCGGGCCTTTTTTGCCGTGTACCCTTGGCGCTTCCCAGCCGCGGGGACCGGACTCTGGGCGGCGGAGGCCTGGGGGAGCTGAAGGCCCTCCAGAGCGCGCTGCAAAGCCAGGTCCCGGCCGAGCTAACGGCCGAGGACCCGGCCGTGCGGGCGGCGGGTGTGATCATCGCCTGGAATGTGTTCCAGCACTTTTACCCCTATTTTGACGTGATCTCGGTGGATTGGGATCAGGCCCTAACCCGGTATTTACAAGAGGCCGTCGCGGATTCAGGTCCGCAGGATTTCTATGCCACCCTCAGCCACATGGTGGCCCAGCTCCAAGACGGCCACGGAAATGTCTTCCATCCGCTGCGGATGGAGCAGACCGGTCCGGCCTTTCGGGTGGACTGGGTGGAAGATCGGGTCGTCGTCACCGCAACCACGGAACCGGATCTTTTTCAAAAGGGAGATGTCATCCTCTCCGTCGACGGATTGGATGCGGAAGAATCCCTGATTCGAGCGGAGGAGCACATCTCCGGATCTACCCAATGGAAAAGGCATCGGGCCCTGGGCCTCTTCGCCTTCGGCCCTTCGGGGAGTACGGCCGTTATCGAGATTCGCCGAGGCAACGAGATCATCGAGGTCGCGGCAGAGCGCAGCCGGCGCGATCCGATCCCGGAGTTCGACCGTCCCCCGCTGGAAGTGGTCGAAGACGGAATCTTTTACGTGGACCTGGACCGTGTGACCTGGCCCATGATTCAAGCCCGCATTGATGAGATCGCGGCTGCTAAGGGTGTGATCTTCGACCTGCGCGGCTATCCCAAGGGCAACCACCAGGTCATCGCCCATCTCTTGACCGAAAAAGACACTTCGGACGCCTGGATGCGCGTCGCCCAAATCATCTATCCGGACCAGGAAAATGTGGTCGGATTCCAGGAAATGGGGTGGCTGATGAAGCCCGCGGAGCCGCATATCCGAGGTAAGGTGGTGTTCATCACCGACGGCCGCGCCATCAGTTATGCCGAGTCTTTCTTGAGCTTCATCGAGCATTACAGATTGGCCGAGATCGTCGGGCAGCCGACGGCCGGCGCCAACGGAAACGTCAATCCCTTCGACCTTCCCGGCGGCTTCCGGGTGGTGTACACGGGGATGAAGGTGGTCAAGCACGACGGTTCCCAGCATCACACCATCGGGATTCTGCCTACGGTCCCGGTTCGGCGCACGCAGCGAGGAATTAGAAAAAACCGGGACGAACTCTTTGACAAAGCCCTGGAATTGACCCATATTATAGAGGAGGATGATTTACAGGAGCGCCCTTACTCGGGTATCGGGAACATCGGCCATGGTGGTGGTCTTGATTCTATTCATTAGCCTGATCGGGGGGGGTGCTCCGGCCTTATCTCCGTCCCAAGAATCCAAGATCCCCCAGGATCCGTGTCAGTTGCTCATGGCAATCCACAACGAAGTGGAGGAGATGGGTTTCAGGGCCCGAGAAGACTTTCTCAAGCGGGAGTTCCATGTCAATATCGACGGAAGCATGGCCAACCGTGAGGAGCACGTGGTGGTGCTGTGTCATCCTCACGCCAACGGCGAGAAGATGATCCTCCAGGTGACGTATTTCGGGGAGGATACACGCGGCGGCATCTCGCGCTTTTCCAAGCTCACGCGTGAGATCTGCTGCCTGATCGAAGATGAAGCCTTGGTCATCCTGAGCAACGCCTTCGCCGAGGAGGAGACAAAAAGCGTGCTTCCCCTCATCCTCCGAGGCATACAGGACGAAAAGAAGATCCGTAAACTCCTCGAGCACTGAGGGACGCTCCCCAAGGTACCACCCCAGTCAGCGATCCAAACATTCATTCATACCGCAGCGCGTGGACGGGATCGGTTATCGAGGCCTTGAATGCCTGAAATCCCACGGTGATAGAGGCGCAGAGCACGGCGGCCAGGGCGGCCAGTAGGAAAATAAGCGGGGAAATCCCGGTACGGTAGGCGAAATCCTGCAACCACCCCCGCATGATCAAGTACGCCGCGGGCCAGGCGATGACATTGGAGATCAACAACAACAGCATAAACTCCCGATAGATCAGATAGCCGATCTGGGAACAAGTGGCTCCCAACACCTTCCGGATCCCGATTTCTTTAGTCCTCTGCTCGGCGGCGAAGGACGCCAGTCCCAAAAGACCCAAACAGGCAATAAAGACAGCCAGGGATGCGAAATACTTGAGGATCTCTCCCATCCTCTCCTCACTCCGATACAGCAGGTCGAAATCTTCATTGAGAAAGCGGAACTCGAAAGGATAGTCCGGGATCTCCTGCTTCCAGATTTTTTCTATATGTGCCAGTGCAGCCGGGACATCTCCCGCGGGAAGACGGATCAGGATGTGAGATATATTTTCCGGCCGGAGCATGACAGCCAGCGGTTCGACCGCCCGCTTCAACGAATCGAAATGGAAGTTCTTCACCACCCCTATGATGATGCCCTCCCCATCACCGAGTGCAAAGCGTTTCCCCACGGCCCGCTCAAGCCCCATCATCTTCACGGTTTCCTCATTGACGACATAGGCGCTCTCCTCATCGGTGGGATATTCGGTTGAAAAACCACGACCCTCCACGAATTCCATCCCCGAGGTAGCGAAATAGTCGTAATCCACCCACGTCATGTAGGTCGAAACTTCCAGCTCCGGATCCTTGCCGTCCCAATCGGCGCCGCTGGTGTTGGAGTAGATCGCCGAGGGGCGGTGAAGCGCGGCCGATACCCGGTACGTTTCAGTCGACCGCTCCAATTCCGACTTGAACTTGCGGTAGAGACTCTTATCCATTCCGCGCAGAGGGATATAGATCAGCCGATCTTTCTCGAATCCCAGATTTTGGCCTTTGATAAATTTCAGCTGGCTGTACACCACACCGGTTCCGATGATCAACGCGATCGACAGCGAAAATTGGACCACCACCATAATCCTGCGGAATCCCGTGCTCTTGGGGCCGGATCGCAGTTTTCCGCGCAGCGTGCGGATGGGCTGGAAGGATCCCAGAAAGAGGGCGGGATAGCTCCCCGCAATCCATCCCGTAAACAGGGCCGCCGACAGCACGACGGCCAGAAGCTGGGACGTATTGATCGAATGGTGGGAGATGGTCTTTCCGGCTATGGAGTTGAATAGGGGCAGCAGCACGGCGACCAGAGCAAGGGCGATCGAAAGCGCCATCAAGGTGAAGAGCAGGGATTCGCTGTAGAATTGGCGGATGATATCCCGTTTGACGGCGCCCACCACCTTGCGCACTCCGACTTCTTTGGCGCGCTTGGCCGACCGGGCGGTCGAGAGGTTCATGAAGTTGATGCAGGCGATCAACAGCACAAATACAGCGATGACCGAGAAGATATACACATACTGCGATGCCCGGGGGGTGCGGTCGAAACCAAAGTGGCTGTGCAGATGAATCCCGGCCAGCGGCATGAGCGAGAAGGTCAGGTCTTCCACATCTGCGTGCCGGGCGACCACATTCCGGATCTTGACCGCGGTTGGGGAAGGGGAAGCCTCCCCCTTGAGTTTGACAAAAGTGGGGATGTTGTTGGTATCCCAATCATCCGGAGCATTGCCGGTGGATTCCAGCAGTTTGAACGACATGAGCATGTCGAATTGCAGCGAAGAATTGGCCGGGATATTTTTCATCACACCGGTTATCCGGAATTCACGGCCGTTGTTCACCTGCAGGATCCGCCCCATGGGATCCTCTCTCTCGAAATATTTCCGACCCATCTCCTCCGAGAGGATGAGGGACTGGGGATCGTTCAAGGCGGTGCGTTTGTCGCCCTGAATGAGCGGGAAGGAAAACATGTCGAGGAAGGCCGGATCGACCGCAGCCGCTCCCTCCTCGTAGAACGTATTTTCGCCACAGCGGACCAGCAGGTCTCCCAAGCGGGTGTAGCGGGCGGCCTGCTCGATCTCCGCCACCTCCGCTTCCAGCGCCCGGGCGAGGGGATAGGGAGTGACGGTGACGTGAAAAAGCTTTCCCGAATAATTCTGGTCGAATTCAACCCGGTAAATCCGGGAGGCATGCTCATGAAAGCGGTCGTAACTCAGCTCATCCAAGACCCAAAGGCCGATCAGCAGGCAGCAGGAAAAACCGATGGCCAGGCCGGTCAGGTTGATCAGGGAATAACCCGGACTGCGCCGGATGTTGCGCCAGGCGGCTTTGAGATAATTCTTAAACATGTGCAGGCTCCAATGTGAGGTGGCGAGCAGGTATGCCGGGGCCGATTTGAACAGCTGACCCCAGTACCAGAAAGCCGCGCGGAGGCGGCCCTGTCTGCGGGCGATTTCCTCAAAGATCTCCTCGAAGTCTCCTGCCAAGGTGAGGTGCTCACCTCGGTACAAGATGAGAGATAGAACCCGAAAACGAAGCGGAGTGCGGGCACCCCGTTTTTTTCCCTTCGGTTCTCGGTTCATGGGACCACGGACCGGATGAGGTGGGAATATCCCCTCCATAGGGTGTCGTTCATGCGTTTGATGTCATTCAGGGCGGCGACCCCCTGCGGAGTCAACCGGTAGTACCGCTTGCTCAGCCCGCGCCGTTCCGGCGTGGCACGGCCGGTGTAAGATGTCAGATAGCCGCGTCTAACGAGCCGGTCGAGGGGGAAATAGACGCCTCCCAACGACAACCTCTTTCCAGTGACCTCTTTGAGGTATTTGAAAAGGGTGGTCCCGTAGGCATTGTCCCCCAGCTTCAAGACGGAGATGAGGATGAGCTCCTCGAGTTTGGTCAGCATGTCCATGGATTCACCCGGTTGAGCATTTTCGTCAATTTAGAAGACGCACGGGAGGGTGGAAAGGTTGACATTTTCTAAAATTTAGAATCTTCTGGCTGCAAATGTGGGATTACCACTTGATCTGTCGGAAGAATACTTGATCTGCCGGAAGAATAAAGGATAATATGACATTCGACACGTTGAAATTGAACACGGAACCCGAATCCGTTTACCGCGGCCGAATCCAGGGATTAACCGCGCAGCTTGATCGCCTCAAGCAGATCGAGACGATCTTGATAGCGGCCAAGCTCACCATTGCCGCCTGCGCCGCCTTCCTTCTCTTTCAGGTCGCCGCGACCTCTCAAGAAAGATATCTTTATTTATTGGCCGCCGCAGCGGTCCTCTTCGTCTTCCCGGCCGTGATACACGAGCATTATATCCGCCGGCGCAACTTCCTGAACCTCTTGCGGGGATTGAACTGGACGGAAATACAGGCATTGTGCCATGAATTTTCGGATTTCGAAGACGGCCGGAACTATGTGGATCCGGATCACCCCTTCAGCACCGACCTGGATCTCTTCGGACCCCGAAGTGTATTCCACTATGTCAACCGGACCACCACGGTCTTTGGATCGGAGTGCCTGTCAGATTGGCTGCGAGCCCATCCCGGGGAAGACATCTTTTCGGTGTGTAAAGCCCGACAAGAGGCGGTCCTCGAACTGGCCGGACAGATCGATCTCCGCCAGCGGGTGCAGGCCCATGGGCGACAGATCAAGCAATCCCTGCAGATGCCGAACGCCTTCCCTCGATTGATGGCCGAACCGTATCTGCTTCTTGAACGCCGGATGATGACCTGGGTCATTCACCTGCTTCCCGTGCTGACCTTGACCACGGCCGGCCTCACCTTTTCCGGACTCCACTGGGGAATACCATTGGGTTTGCTTCTGGTCCACGCCGCCCTCAACCGCCGGACGCGCAAATCGGCCCATCGGATCGCCATCCTGACCTCGCAGAACGCGCGGGTCTTCAAGGCCTATGCCCGGATCATCCGCGAGATCGAAGCCGCACACTTCGATAATCCTCTACTCAAGCGCATCCAGGACCGACTGCATGCGGATGACAGACCTGCCTCCCGACACATCCGCCGCATTTCCAATCTGGCGGCCTTCTTTGAACTCCGCCGGAGCGAGATCCTCCATCCATTTTTCAACACGCTGTTCCTTTGGGACCTCCACTGCGTTCTGCGCCTCGAACGGTGGAAATCACGCTTCCGGGAAGCCGCCGCGGATTGGCTGAGAATCCTGGGCGAATTCGAATCGCTCTCCAGCTTCGCAAACCTGGCGTTCAACCATCGGGATTGGACATTCCCAGAGATTGATCCGGCCGGGAGCTTTTTCAAGGCCGAATCTCTGGGCCATTTCCTCATTCCTCCGGATGAGCGGGTCTGCAACGACCTCCATGCCGAAGGGGCGGGATCCATCCTGATCATCACGGGACCCAACATGGCGGGCAAAAGCACGTTCTTGAAAACCATCGGGATCAACATGGCGCTGGGATTGGCCGGGGCTCCGGTCTGTGCGCGCCGCTGCCGGCTTTCGCCCTTCAAGCTTTACAGCAGCATGAAAGTCAACGATTCACTCGATAAGCGCCTGTCCCTGTTTTACGCCGAGCTTCAGCGACTGAAGATGATCTTGGATGTGATCGTCGAGGGCGGGCGGGTTTTCTACCTCTTGGATGAGGTGCTGAAAGGGACCAACGCGTTGGACCGGCAGGCGGGAGCCCTCGCGCTTCTCCGACAGTTGATCAAATACAGCGCGCTGGGCGTCGTAGCCACGCACGATCTGGAGCTGACGAAGCTCGAAGAAGAAGCGCCCTCCAAGATCAAGAACGCCCACTTCGACGGCGCCATCGAGGGGGACCGGCTGCTGTTCGACTACCGGCTCCGGCCGGGGAAATGCACGAGCTTCAACGCCCTGGTATTGATGCGCAGGATCGGCATCGATATCTGATTATCGACCCCGCGAGGGGGGAGGCCGCCCCGCCGTGATGGTTGTGCCTAGAAGGAAAAGCTTATGCCGATTCTGGGTGCCAGGAAGTCGGTGCGAGAGCGGTTCACGTAGTAGGTGATCTGAAAGTCTTCGATCTCGATGTCCCCCGGCGTCAGGTACTCCGCCGAGCCCCCGCGGATGTAGCGCACACCGGCTTCCAAGTCGACGGAAAACCCGCGCCGCGGGTTGGGATTTCGGCTCCGGTGCAGATTGAGCATCAAGCCTCCGCCCAATCCGTAGCTGAACACCGTGGAACGGCTGTGGTTGGTGCTGGCGATGTCCTCGTCTTCCCAATCCGATGGGTCCTGAGCCCGCGTGTCGGTGGTGAGATGCTGGAGGCCGATCAGGCCCTCGAAATAGGGCCGCATCCGCCCGACTTGGGGCTGCAGCCGCAGCACGGCATGGCCCCGTATCAAGGCATTGGTGGTGCTCACCTTGATCAAGACATCGGGTATATTCCAGCTCAGCGGTTCCCACCGCGACTCGTGCCCGTAGACATGGTATGCGAACGCCGCTCCGACATGGAGGGCGGAGTGTGGTATGCGGTATAGGATGTCGAGGCTTCCGCCCCAACCGATCCGGTCGGAGATGTCTTGGAATTCACCCTGGGGGAAATAGGGCTCGAAAAAAACACCCATCTGGAAACGTCCCTGGCCGTAGGCGGCCGTTGACAGGCCCAATACGGCCGCGGATAAACCGAACCACAAGAACACTTTTCTCATCTCGTCACCTCACATGCTCATCCGTGATGAAGCAGCCATTTATACAATGTGCAAAAAATGTACCATTCTCCGTTCGGGGTAGGATCGAATCGGCGAGTTCCGCAGGTGTCCTTTGTATGCGGCAAATGTCCTCCCAATCACATTATCGCACAAAAACTTGTTTATTCACCCGCATAATGAATATCCCTTTTGACAAGGCGCGCACTCCCCGAGTATGATGGATGCCGGAATGTGAGCGGTGCTGAATCGAGACGGCATCTAAAAGTTTTGACTGGAGATGTATTTCAGGCGTTGAGGCAAGCCTGAAGATCTTAGCGCTTAAAGGAGGTCACAGATGAAACATTGGATCAGGAGGGGCTATCTTGCCTTGGGGATCACGCTGGCCGTTCTGATTCTGCCGGCCTGGGGATCGGCCCAGGGATACGGCGGCGCGGGAGTCAGGGATATCGATAATATCCTGCCGGAGAAGGATCGGGCGCAGGTTTACAACGAGATCCTGCGCTGGCGCCTGGACAACATCATCCCGCAGCTTCTGCGGCGGGAAGGCATCGACCTTTGGTTGATCATCAACCGCGAGTACAACGAGGATCCGGTGTATATGAGCATGGTGCCGGAACCGACCATGTCCGCACGCCGCACCTCCATCCTGATGTTTCACGACGCCGGTCCGGATAAGGGGGTGCAGCGGCTCAGCGGCTCCTATTACGGCATGCGGGAATGGTATGAGGGCACTTGGAAAGACAAAAAGAAGAAACAGTTCGAAAGCCTGGCCGAAGTCATCCGGGATTTAAATCCGAAAAAGATCGGGATCAATGTGTCTCCGACCTTCAGATTCGGTGACGGGCTGACAGCCAGCCTCAAACAAACCCTGGAGGAGCACCTGGGGCCGGAGATGTCGGGCCGACTGGTCTCGGCGGAAAGATTGTGCCTGGGCTGGCTGGAGACGCGCAGCCCTCGGGAGATAAGCCTGTACCGCCACATCTGCGGCATCGCGCACGACATAATCTCCGAATTCTTCTCCAACTCCGTTATCACACCGGACATCACCACCACCGAGGATGTGGTCTGGTGGATAAGGCAGAGAATCACCGATGTGGGGCTGGACACCTGGTTTCATCCTTCGATCTCCATCCAGCGCTCCAAAAAGGATGCTGCACTCTATCAAGACAATCCGCGGATCATCCGGCGGGGCGACCTGCTGCACTGTGACGTGGGCATCACCTATCTGGGATTGTGCACCGACATGCAGCTGCATGCCTACGTATGCCGGACCGGGGAGGAGAGTGCCCCCGAGGGGCTGAAGCTCGCGCTGGACCGGGCCAACCGGGTGGCGGAGATATTTATGGGCGAATTCCGGGTCGGCCGATCCGGAAATGAGGTCACGGACAGCACCATGGAAAAGGCGACCGCCGCCGGCCTGCGGCCCTTGATCTATACGCATCCGCTGGGTGTCCACGGCCATGCCGCCGGCGTCTCCATGGACGCGCGTCCGGTCGAGCGAGCGCCTGAGGGGATCCGGCTGGAGATGGACTACACGCTCTATCCCGATACGGCCTACTCGATCGAGTTTTCCAGCACCACCAGCGTGCCGGAGTGGGATGGAAAAGACGTGCGCATCGGCTATGAAGAGGACGCCGTCTTTACGGAGGAAGGCTGCCGCTTTATCGACGGGCATCAGACAGAATTTTATTTAATTAAATAGGGGGACGTTCCCCAAGGTGCCACCCTAGCTCTTGCCCCATGGATGCGGCGTCGAATCTCATTCAAATCGGGAATCATATCTGTTAGAATAGGGAAACAAAATTTTTCGGAGACACGCATTCTTTTGAGGAGTCATTAATGGCGGTATTACGGAAATTCAGGGCCTGGAGGCCCAAGAAAGGCCTAGAGCAGCAGGTGGCCTCCTATCCCTATGATGTGATCAACAGCGAGGAAGCCCGCGAACTGGTACTGGGCAATCCCTACTCCTTTCTGCATGTGGTTAAACCGGAGGTGGACCTAGCATCGGGCACGGACCTCTATTCCCAGCCGGTGTATGACAAAGCCAGGGAGAATTTTCAAGCTTTCAAATCCCGAGGGATCCTGGTCCAGGAACCTGAGCCTCATCTATACGTCTATCGACAGACCATGGGAGCCCGAGAGCAGTACGGCATCGTCGGGTGCGTCTCGGTGGACGACTACGACCGCGACGTCATCAAGAAGCACGAGCACACCCGACCCGTAAAAGAGCAGGACCGCATCAAGCACGTGGATATCACCAACGCCAACGCCGGTCCCATTTTTCTGACCTATCGGGCGAAACAGAGCATCGACGACCTGGTGGAGCATGTGACGGCCGATCCTCCAATATATGATTTCGTCGCTTCCGACGGGATCGGGCACACGGTCTGGCGGGTGGAGGACGAAGGCATCGCAGATGCCGTCATCCGGGAAATCGCGGCGATCGATTTTCTTTACGTGGCCGACGGCCATCACCGCTCGGCTTCTGCCGCCAAGGTTGCCAACCTGCGGCGCAGCACCAATCCCGATCACACCGGTGACGAGGAATACAACTTTTTTCTGGCCGTTTTGTTTCCCGACAATCAGCTCAACATCATGGACTACAACCGGGTCCTGAAAAACCTCAACCGACACACGCCGGAGGAGCTGGTTCAGGCGCTGAAGCAAAAATTCAAGGTAGAGGAGATGAGCGGTGATCCCTACCGACCACAGAGAAAAGGTGAGATCGGCATGTACTTCGACCGGTCTTGGTACAAGCTCACCATAAGAAGCGAACTGGTGGATGCCGACGACCCGGTGGAGAGCCTGGATATCTCCTTTCTGCAGAACCATTTGCTGGGCCCGTTTTTCGGGATCGGGGATCCCCGGACCAGCGAGGACATCGACTTCATCGGAGGGATCCGGGGCCTTGAGGAGTTGGTCCGGCTGGTGGACGGCGGCAAGTTCCAGGTGGCGTTCGCTATGTATCCTGTTTCTGTGGCCGAACTCATGCGCATCGCCGACTCCGGGCAGGTCATGCCGCCCAAATCCACCTGGTTTGAACCCAAGCTGCGCAGCGGCCTGCTGGTCCATACTCTTGAGGATTGAAGGTTGAAGCAAACCGGCTAAATAGCACCTATCAGTTCAACCGCTAAACAGTATGAAACGCCTTCGCGAAATCTGGATTGTAACGGCCGTTCTCTGGCTTATGCCGGCGCTCATTCGCATTCCCTCCTTGGGGCGGCTCCCCAAGACCCGATTGATCCTGGCCACCGCCACCACCGGAGGCACCTACTATCCGGTAGGGGTGGGCATCGCCACGCTCACCACCCGTGAGCTGGGGACTACCCAAGGTATCTCCATGACCGCGATCTCATCGGCAGGATCCGGTGAGAACATCCAACTGCTTAAAAACCGAGAGGCCGACCTGGCGATCATCCAGAGCCTATTCGGGGCCATGGCGTGGCAGGGGAGCGGCCGCTACCAGAATGACGAACAGGAATTCCTCCGGTCCGTAACCGTTCTCTGGGATAACGTGGAGCATTTTGTGCTCAGGTCCAAACACGCGAAGACCGGCGATATGACGGATATGCAGGAGCTGCGTCAGAAAAATTTTTGCATCGGACGCAGGGGATCCGGAACCGAGATGTCCGGCCGGGTGATCCTGGAGGCATTGCATTTCCGCCCGGAACGGGATTTCAGGCTCAAATACCTGGGATACACGCCCTCGGCCCAGGCGCTGCAGAACGGCCGCCTGGCCGGAATGAACATCCCCGCCGGGCCTCCCGCCAGCGCCATCACCCAAGCGATCGCCGCCCTGGGTTCCGGGGAGATTCGCATCCTGGAGTTCACAGATGCCCAGCTCGAGGCGGTCAACCGGACCTATCCGGTCTGGCGTCGAGCGGTGCTCAAAGCCGGGACCTATCCGGGTCAGGGGAATGACATTCGGACCATCTCTCAGCCCAATATCCTAGTCGTGCACCGGGACGTTCCGGAGGAGGTGGTGTACGACTTGGTGAAAAATCTCTTCGCCCATCTTTCTTATCTCCGCCAGGTCCATCAGGCCGCCGCTTCCATGGCTCTGGAACGAGCCGTAGACGGCCTTTCACTTCCCCTCCATACCGGTGCCGTCAGGTTTTACCAGGAGAAGGGATTGGAAATTCCCGATCACCTGCGCCTGGTTCCCGGGCGATAGGATTCTTCGATTCCATTTTGTGTTCAGCCTAGTGAAGCTTGTCCCAGCCGATCGAAAATCCTCACCCAGCCTTCCCGCTCCTTGGATCTTCCGATCCATCTCACTTGCATTGATAGACACCCAGGTCATTTCTTCCCGCTGATCCATTCTTTCCCGGGGACATCTGAGGTGCTCATTGGTATGATGAACCGATTCTACTTTCTGTGTTTTCCCGATTTTATCCGCTCCTCGCCCGCTGGCTCCGGCTCGCCTCCTGCGCATTCCGGGCTGAGGATCGAATCGAATTCGAACGCCCCGATATCGAAGCCGAAGCCGGCCGGCCGTCGCATGCAGTCGAAATCCACCTCAGGAGCACCCGGCGATCCCCCTGCATCGATTGCACGGCTTCCGGAATCGAGGCGGAAATTGCGGGCGTTCAGGTCCACAAAAAAATCGTTCTCCGGTTCATAAATCACCAAAGAGTTCTCGTCCTGCCGGCTGTATTGGGTCCAGAATCCCCCGGCGACCTGATCGAGTGTGAACTCATCCCGATAGCCCACGGCCACGGCCCGATGGGGATTGCGGTTGTGGAAGATGTTATGGTCTCCTTCATAATCTCCGATGTTCCCCTGTTCGAAGCAGAGACCGATGTTGCGGCCTCCTGCGAGAATGCAGTTCATCATCCGCAGCCGGTCAAGGGAATTCTCCACCCATATGCCGAATATGTCCGAGTCGGTGAATGTGCAGTTCATCAAGGTCGTGGTTCCGGGATTCCCATCCCAGTCAAGCTCCACATGGGAGCTTTGATTGTCCCAGCCCAGACAGTTGATCAACCGGATGTCATCAGCCCAGAGTTTATAACCACTGTTGGAACAGTGATAAGCGCTGCATCGATGAATGGTCGTGCGTCCCGCCTTAATGTCAAAGCCGTCGTACACGTCATAGGCTGAACACCGTTCAAGATGGAAATCATGCCCGTCGCCGAATGCAAATCCGTCCACGTTTTGGCCGTCATCCAGGCAATGGTGGGCGATGCAGTCGATTAGGATGCCGTCGTGGCAGACCAGCTCGGATTCATCCCAGCTCGATGCGTCGAAACCGAACAGAAAGAAATCGTAGAGGTCCACTCGGCTGAGCCGGAAATCGTGACAACCCTTATGGGGAGAAACACCGAAAACCAGATTGTGGATGCGACAATCGGAGATATCGATGTGGTGTCCGGTCATCTCGATGCCCAATTCACAGCTGCGGATTTCGAAGCCGACAAAATGGATGAAGGATCCATGAATCCGTACGGCTGTTCCGTGACCGTACGCGGGGCCTTGGATGATGGGGCCTTCATCCGGGAAGGCACGAAAGGTGATCCTATTCTCCGGACTCCCACTCCGCCGGATGATCAAAGCCTCGGTGTAGATGCCGCCGCGCACGACGACCGTATCCCCGGTTTCAACCGTATCGCATGCATGTTGGAGGGTTTTCCACGGCAATGCCAGAGTACCGGGATTCGCATCGCTGCCTTCGAGGGAAACATAATAGGTGGCGCCGGCTGTCTCCATGGGGAGAATCCGTGATTTTTCCGGCCGGACCTGCTTTCCGGCCTCCCGTTCAAATGTGTCTGTCCCGATCGAGATAAGTGCACACATGAAGATAATGATCTTTATCCGGGTGGCGCCGCTCCACATGGTCCTTATATTTATGTCGGTACTTGAGCCCCATTGTACCTGTTTTTTACGAAGAAATCCGCACGATCCTGACCTCGCTGACGACGGCCCAATTTTTCGGTTTACATCCCGGCTGAAGAAAGATATGTTCAAAGGGAATAATCCCGGATCGTGTCTTCCGGATTGGGCCGGAGAAATGAAAGCCGTCCGCAAAACCACCGAGGGCGTCGTCGTGGCGCTTTTCGCCGTGCTGGTGGGGATTGTTTTTTTCCAGGTCGTGGCTCGTTATGTTTTCAACCGGCCGCCGGTCTGGACCGAGGAATTAGCCCGCTACTGCCAGGTCTGGATCATCCTCCTGACCTCCCCGCTCTGCATCCGCAAAGGCTCACATCTGGCCGTGGATTACTTCGGCCATAGACTGCAGCCATCCCGCCGGCGCCGGCTGGACATTCTGACCGGCTTTCTGATCATATTTTATACGGCGGTCGTGACCGTCCATGGCGTCCGGCTGGCGGTGGTGGGCCGCTTTCAGGTTTCACCGGCGATGGGGATCAACATGTCGGTGGTTTTCCTGGTGCTGCCGGTATCCGGTGCGCTCATGCTGGTGGAGGCCGTACTCCGCACCTGGAGCCTGATCAGACCGGGAGAGGAAGCCCCATGATCGTCCTGCTGGGGACACTCGTGGTCTTCTTCTTGATCGGGATTCCCATCGCCTTTGCCCTGGGACTCGGCGCGCTGTTTTCGGTTTTGGGAGATCCGAGCCTTCCGCTGGTTCTGGTCCCGCAGCGCATGTTCGCGGCCCTGGATTCCTGGCCTATCATGGCCATCCCGCTGTTCATGCTGGCCGGGGAGCTCATGAGCCGGGGAGGCATGTCGCGCCGGATCGTGGATTTCGCCGCAGCCTGTTTCGGCTTCGTGCGGGGCAGCCTGGGGATGGTCACGGTCGCGGCCAGCATGGTGTTCGCCGGGGTGTCCGGCTCGTCCACCGCGGATACCGCCGCCGTGGGATCCATCCTGCTGCCGGCCATGCAGGAAAAGGGGTATGACATGCGGTTCGCCACCGCCCTCCAGGCTGCCGCCGGGGCCATAGGACCCATCATACCTCCCAGTATCCTGATGATCCTGATCGGCTATGTGACCGACACCTCGGTGGCCCGGTTGTTTCTGGCCGGCATCGTTCCCGGAGTATTGATCGGGTTGGGTTTGATGGTGGTGGTGTACCGGCACGCCGTCAAAAGCGGTATGGCCGGCATGCCCGTCACCCGTTTCGAGTGGAAAAAGATCTTTCGCACCGGTAAGAGTGCCTTACCCGGGCTGGGGCTCCCTTTCATCATCGTGTTCGGAATCCTGGGAGGGATCTTTACCGCCACCGAGGCAGCGGCGGCGGCAGCGGTCTACGGTCTGGGGATCGGCCTTTTCCTGTACCGGGAGATAACCTGGAAGGAGCTGCCGGGGATATTCCTCAAGGCCGCGGAAACGGCCTGCGTGGTCATGTTCATCGCCGCCACCGCCCAGCTGTTCGCCTGGCTGGTGACCGTTAAGCAGCTGCCGTCCCTGCTGGAGGGCCTTCTTCAATCTCACGTCGGAGACCGCACGCTGTTCTTGATCCTGCTCAACCTGACACTCCTGCTCATCGGGATGTTCCTGGAAAGCTTTTCGGCCGTCATCGTGTTCATGCCGATCCTGTTTCCGGTAGCCCAGGCCTTCGGCATTGACCCGGTTCACTTCGGCATCATCGCCACCGTCAATCTCGCCATCGGCTACATCACTCCCCCTTACGGGGCGACCCTGTTCGTGGCCTGCGGCCTCTCCGGCCAGAGCGTGCGCGCGGTCTCTTCCCGCGTGCTGCCACTCATCTTGGCCATGATTGCGGTCTTGCTTTTGGTGACTTACGTGCCGGATAGTTTCCTTTGGATTCCGAACCTCATGGGAAAATGAACGCTAATATCTCCGTTGTGGCCTTGCTCCGCAGGAGATCTCAACTTGAAAGCCGCAGGGCCAAACGATCCCGGGCAGCCGTTTCCCCCCGGCCCGGGCCGTCCGCCTGGATCGCCGCGCTGTTTCTCGTGCTCGCGCTCACAGGCTGCGGCCGTCGACCGAAGGCCTACATCCTCAAGGCAGCCCTGTCACAGAATCCCGGAGAACCCCAGGTGCGGGCCGTGGAGCTGTTCAAACAGATGGTGGAGGAAAAGACGGCCGGTGGGATCCGGGTCGACATCTATCCCAACAATCAGCTCGGAAATCAGCGCGATGTGATCGAAGGGATACAGCTGGGAACCATCGAGATGAGCAATGTGGCGGCCGTTTTAGCGGCCTTCGTCCAGGAGCTGAATCTATTCGAACTGCCGTTCCTGTTCGAAGGCCGGGAGCACTTTTATGCCGTGCTAGACTCAGACATCGGGGAAAGCCTCCGCCCGGCCCTTGCGCGCCGCGGCTTTCATCTGATGGGCTATTTTGACGCGGGCGTACGCCATATCATGACGCGGGATCGCCCGATTTTGACGCTCGACGACATGAAGGGGCTCAAGATCCGGACCATGGAAAATCCGCTCCACCTGGCGACGTTCAAGGCCTTGGGGGCCAACCCGCTGCCCATGGCCTACGGCGAGGTATACACCGCCCTGGAGCAGGGAGTGATCGATGGAGCCGAGGCCGCCAACCTCAACTATCTGGCCAAAAAATTCTTCGAGCCAGCGCCCTATTGGGCTCAGGCGGGGTGGATCCACCTGGTGGAGTATGTGGTGATGAGCCGAGTGTTCTATGAGCGGCTGCCGGAAGTATTTCAGACCGCCGTGGATGAAGCAGCCCGGGAGATGACCGCCCGCCAGCGGCAGTGGTATCAAGAGGAAGACGCCGCCGCCTTGAAAAAATTGCGGCGGGCCGGTGTGCGGATCACGCAACCGGACCGCGGAGCCCTCCGTCGCGCCGCACGGGCGGTCTACGCCGAATGGGCGGACCGGGTGGGCGGCATGCCCTTGATCCAGCGCATCCTCGATTATTCCTATTGAGCCCTCGGGCGTGATGGCTTCCGACTCCGGCGAAATTTCATCTCCCTGTCAACCATTTGTACTGATTTACGTACATATAGTCGGGAGATGATTCCATGACCGAACTAAGCCTCTCCGAAGAGCTGGTCCTTTGGGCGATCTGGAGGCTGGGCGACAACGCCTACGGCGTAACCATCAGGAGGCACATGTCCCAAGCAACCCTTCGCATCTATCCCTACGGCACCCTGTACGGGACCCTGGCCAAGCTGGTCCGAAGGGGCTTCGCGACCAAGACCGTCGGCGAACCGGAGGCGGTGCGGGGGGGGAGAAGCAAGAATTTCTATCGCATCACAGCAGCCGGACTCAACGCACTCAAGGATGCCTGTGAGCTGAAAAAGGCTCTTTGGAACAAGGAGACCGAATCCGCTCTCGGCAAGAAGTGAGCATGACAGCGCAGCGCGGCCCAAGACCACCCAAGCTGGCCCAATGGCTGTTGAAAAATCTGGCCAATCATGATGAGAAGGCCGCGATCCTGGGCGACCTAGCCGAGGAGTACCTCGATACCGCCCAACGTAGAGGCACCCTCCGTGCCGCCTTGTGGTATTGGACTTTGATCCTGATCTCGCTGCCGTCTTTCGTGAAACACTTCCTCTATTGGAGCGGCACCATGTTTCAGAATTACCTGACCGTTGCGCTTAGGATCATCAAAAGGAATAAGGGATTCTCATCCATCAACGTCTTCGGCTTATCCGTCGGCATGGCGGCCAGCATTCTGATCGGGCTGTTCGTTCAGAATGAGCTGAGCTTTGACCGCCATCACGAAAGGGCGGCCCGCATATACCGCGTGTGTGTCCGCCGCGGTGAGATCAACACGCTGCGCGGGCCGTTTACCGCCCCCCCCATGGCCGAAGCCATGAAAGCGGAATTCCCCGAGATCGAAGAGGCCGTCCGCCTCAGCCTGTGGCCGCGCGATTACCTGATCGATGCCGATGGCAAGGCCTTTCTGGAGAGAGGCGTGATATATGCCGACGGGAGCATTTTCAAGGTGTTCACCATCAATTTTCTTCGCGGTGTTCCTGCGACCGCACTCAGCGAGCCCTACAGCGTCGTCCTGACCCAAAGCATCGCCCGAAAATATTTTGATCGGATCGATCCGGTGGGAAAAACACTGCATTTTCAGGATCTTAGGCGGGATCTAAAGGTCACCGGCGTGGTGGAGGACTGCCCATCGACATCCCATTTTCACTATGAGATGATCGTTTCGCTGAACTCCTCCGTCACCAGCCGCGACACCGGTTGGGGAGGCCACACCTATTACACCTATATCCTGCTGAAAAGGAACATACCGGCAGCCCAGCTGGAAGCGAAATTTCCCGCCTTTGTGCGGCGGTACTGGGGCGCTCAGGTGGAAGCCGAGACCGGGGTGCGCTTCGACGAATTGATCAAACAGGACCAGTACCGCTACGGCTACTTTTTAGAGCCGCTGACGGAGATCCATCTCAATCCCAACCGGGTGGTGATGGACCAGCTGTCTGTGAGGGGCAGCCGGTCCACGCTCATGATCTTCGCCTCCATTGCCGTGATCATCCTGATCATAGCGTGCATAAATTTTATGAATCTGTCCACGGCCCGCTTCACTCACCGGTGCCGGGAGGTGGGGGTGCGCAAGGTTCTGGGATCCAGCCGGAGACAGCTCGTATTCCAGTTCATGGGTGAGACCATATTGCTGGCGATGATGGGCCTGGGATTGGCCCTGGCGTTGGTCCTATTGGTTTTGCCGGCATTCGCCCGGTTGGCCCTGCGGGATCTGCCGCCGTCCCTGCTTCTCAATCCTTCCGCCTGGCTTATCATGGGCGGTATAGCCCTGTGCGTGGGGCTGCTGGCCGGGAGCTATCCCGCCTTTTTCTTGTCCGCCCTGTCGCCCATCAAGGGCCTGCAGGCAAAGCGCTCCAGGGGGAACAAGGGTCACATCACCCTACGCCGCCTGTTGGTCATCTTCCAGTTCACCATAACCATCGCGGTGTTTTTCGCCACAGCGGTCATGGCGTCGCAACTCCGCTATCTGCGCGACACGGACCTTGGCTTCAACCGGGATCAGGTGATCGTCGTTCATCGCGCCTACACCCTGGGGAAAGAGAGGGAGGCGTTCAAACAGGAATTGCTGCGCTATCCGGAGGTCATGATCCTTTCCGACACCGACACCCTGCCCGGGCGTCACTACGATCCCAACGACCACCGGCTGGAAGGCCGGCCCGCCGCCGACGAGCAGGCGATTTATACCATGTATGCGGATCACAGACTGGTTGATCTGCTCGATCTTTCGCTGGTCGAGGGGCGCTTCTTTTCTCCGGACATCGCCTCGGATTGGACGTCTGCGGTGGTCATCAACCAAACCACGGCCCGGGTGTGGGGGCTCGATGATCCGGTCGGCCGACGTTTTCACAAAGAATTCGGTGAGTACCAGGAGGGGGACTTCGTAACCATCATCGGCGTGGTCAAAGATTTCCACTTCCATTCCCTGCATGAACAAATACGGCCCATGATCATCCGTCCCCTCAGTGAGCGGGATTGGGTATACACCGCGATCAAGGTTCAGAGCCCGGACCTCCCGAGAACCCTGGGAAGGATCGAACGGGTCTGGAAGCGATTGAGCGGGGGCCAGCCCTTCTATTATTCTTTCCTCGACGCCGATTTCGACTCCCTCTACCAAAACGAACAACGGATCGGGGCTCTATTCGGGGTTTTTACCCTCCTGGCCGTCACGGTGGCTTGCCTGGGACTCTTGGGGCTTGTATCTTTTGAAACCGAGAGACGCACGCGAGAGATCGGAATCCGCAAGATTCTCGGAGCCGGCTTTTCCCGGATCGTCTTTATGCTGTCCAGAGAAGTCCTGATTCTGGTCGCGGCCGCTGCAGTGATCGCATCACCCTTGGCTTATTATGTCATGCAGACGTGGCTGCAGCGATTCGCCTTCCACATAACGATTCGACCGCCGATTTTTCTTTTCATCTCTGGCTGTGTCTTTGGGGCGGCGTTCCTGTCGGTGGGCTACCGCGCTTTCAAAGCCGCCCTGACCGATCCCGCCGAGGCGCTCCGGTACGAATAGCGTGAAGAGCAAGGATAGGACAGCTTCAGTATTTCCAGGCCTCGGTATCTTCTCCTTCCGGGGCGTGCCTGGTTATGTGTCGGGCCATTTTCCGCAGCAGATCCACCGAGGAGTAGGGCCGCCAGCCGTGGCCGCCGTGTCCGTAGGTGATGGTTCCGGTCCGGTAGATGTTTTTGGGGCTGCTTAAGAATTCCTCCACATAGTAGACCCCTATATTGAGGAAGAAGCTGTCCATATGACCGCAGATGATGTGGAGCTTGTCCACCAGTTTGGGACCCAGCTCCTGCCAGTGCATCTCCATGTGGTGGCGCAGATCGTAATGTTCTCTCCAGTAGGCCGCTACTTCCGGGTCGATGCGGCCGGTACGCTTATCGTACAGCGGCTTGGTGTAGCCGTCATCGCCCACAGGTCCGAAGACGGCGGCCCAGATATCCAGCTGTTGCCCCGAGCGGCCTTTGGTGCCGTGGACCAGCTCCATGGTGATGCGCTGACGGGACGTGAGCCGGATTTCTCCGGTCTCCGCATCCCGGGTGTTGATGATCGGGACCCGGTACCAGTCGTATTGTTTGGTGAAGGCGTTTTCATATTCATAGATGTTGATGCCCTCCACGTTGCGGAAGTCCAGGGGATCGGGGGCAAAGGACCAGGTTCCGCCGTAGAAATCAGGGTAAAACACCTGCAGGGCGAAGGATTCCCAACCGCCGGTGGATCCACCCGTCAGGACCCGGGCATAGGGTTGGGGGATGCAGCGGAAGCGTTCCTCGATCTCGGGGATCAGCTCCTGATGGATGGCATCGCCGTAGGGACCGTTATTGGCGGAGTTGACGGCGTAGGAGTCGTCGTAATAAGGCGTGGGATGCTGGATGGTGACGGCGATGAAGCGGGGGAAGCGGCCGAAGTTCCAGGCTCCGGAGAATTCGTTATCCAGGTCCTCCGAGAATCGAAAAGGAGCACGGAGAGAGAAGTGCCCGTGTTGATACACGGTTGGATACCGGGCCTGGGGGTGGTCTGCATATCCCTTGGGAAGCAGGATGGTGGCGCCGATGAAGATGGGGCGGCCCCAGAATTCCGTGAGCAGCCGGCTTTGGATTTTGATGCGCTTGACCCAGTCCGTATCCTGCGGGACCTCGATCGGCGGAATGATGTTTTCGGTCTCCAGGACGACCGGGCCGCTGGTATCGGGATCGAGCGTCATCTTGGCGGGAGCGGAGTACGCATTCCCCGGTGATCGGGTCCAACGCTGGCCTTCCCATTGATCCATGTGGAGCCATACGGTGTGGCCGTCGGCGCGCTCGAAACGGGTGTATCGGTTGAGCACGGCCTGTACGACATACTCGCCGGGTTCTAGGTCGGCCAAGCGATTGACCGGATATCCCAGGGTGCTCTGGTCGATAATCAGCGGGCGGCCGGGCTCCAATTGGGAAAAATCTCGGCCGAAAAGTTGGACACCGTAGCGTCCCACCTGCTCGCGCGGCTCCCTTTCGCCTTCCCGGGCCAGGATGACAAACATCCTCCCTGTTAATGGCTCCTGGCTGTAAGACAGGGGATATGACACTTCGAAGCGAAGAGCTGCGGCCGGATTCTCGGTCCCGGCGGGCAAAGGGCCGCCAGCTGCAAGGGCTACCGTGATGGCAAGGCAAAAGCGCATCCATGGAGTTGGTTTCCGCATAGTCACTCCTCCTCTCTTTTTGATCAAGAAGACAGTGTAAGGTCTCGCTCGGAAAGAGTAAAGTCAGGCGGAGCATGAATAGATTTAGGTCCATGATTTTAGAATGCTGTTTCGGGAGGTCTTAAGCTAAGTAGCCAGGCGTTTTTCAACCGGGAGATTCGATGGTCCATAACGGCAAACCTAAAACCAAATCCGTCTTTTCCGTATGTATAAAGAGTGGCGACAATCCCTAGATTCCTGATTCGTATCTTTTGAGCGGGAGGAGTCCTTGAGAAAGTATGTCTTCGCTTTGGTGTTCTTCGGACTCTGCCTTTCCGTCACGGGCGGAGGCTGTGGTCAAGATCCCACATCCTGGGAGTGGCCGGCGGCGTCCCCCGAGCAGCAGGGACTGGATCCCGAACGTCTGGCGCTGCTGGTGGGCGTGATTCGGGAGGGCGAACAATATCCGCGGCTTCACTGCCTGTTGATTGTCCGCAACGGTTATTTGGTGCTGGAAGAATATTTCGGGGGCTGGCGGGCCGAACGGCTGCACATGCTGCAGTCCGTATCCAAGAGTTTCACCTCGGCGCTGGTCGGCATGGCGCTCGATCGAGGCGAATTCAAGGCTGAGGATGAAAAGATCCTGGATTTTTTTCCGAATCGGGATGATATCGCCAACCTCGACGAGCGCAAAAAATCCATTTGTCTCAAAGACCTGCTCACCATGCGCAGCGGCACCGATTATCACGAAAGCGGCTCCGATTCCCCTCATCACCAACTGAACCGGTTGGAACGCGGTTGGGATAAATTCTATCTCGACCGACCCATGCTCAGACAGCCCGGGACCCGCTTCCTCTACGACAGCGGTGGGGTCATCCTCCTTTCCAGCCTGCTCAAGAACCGCACGGGCATGCATGCCGATGAATACGCGGAGCGCTATCTCTTCACCCCGCTCGGGATCGAACAAAAATTATGGATCAAGAATCAGGAAGGCCATCCCCACACGGGCGGAGGATTGAATCTGAAGGCCCGCGACACCGCCAAGTTCGGGCTGCTCTACCTGAGGAACGGCCGCTGGGGAGATAAACAGATCGTGCCGGAGTCCTGGGTCAAGGAATCGATCCGTATGCATGTGGATTTCGGTGTGAGAACCCAGGGAACGGTCGGCTACGGATATCTCTGGTGGATTCTGGCCCCGGACCCGGACGGTGACGGCCGGCAGAACATATACGCCGCCATGGGATTCAAGGCCCAGTACATTTTCGTCATCCCGGAGCATGACATGGTGGTGGTGGTGAACGGCGACACGAGGTCCGGCGTTGACCAGCGCAAGCCCATCGAGTTCCTCTACAGCCACATCCTTCCTTCCGTCCGCCGCTGATCCGGACTTGTCTGAATGGGAAATACCTCTTCTTCACGGCCGATCGACCCAAAAGCGAAATCTACTGGGTCGACACGGAAATCTTCCAACAACACAAATCCCGGCGCTGAATCCATCTGACAATCTTGTGTGCCTGAGATCGGCTCAGGTCCGGATCGCCGTCCGGAAAGAGGAAGCTTCGGAGAGCTTGTTTTAGATCGGGTCGCTGGGGTATACCTATAGCCGGATCATGAATCGTTTTAACCAAGGCTCGACACCCCGCTGGATCACCTGGTTTGCCGCCGGGACCGCCCTGTTTCATCTGTGGGCCAACACCCTGGGTAACCTCAGCGAGCTGTGGCGCAACAGCCTGCACCTGGGCCTTCTGGGGTTCATCGGATTTCTACTTTTTCCCAGGCTGAAAACAGACCGCAGAACAGCCGTATCGCTGCTCTCCCGGTGGATTCCGGCCGGACTGGTGCTGGCCTCGAGTCTTTATTTGATGATCTTTGAGCAGGCCCTCCACAACCGCAATGAGGTCCCAAATTGGCCCGACCTGCTCTTTGCGGGTCTGGGGGTTGTGCTGACTCTGGAATTGACGCGCCGGACTTCGGGTTATGTCATTCCGGTGCTGGCCCTGATTATGCTGTCCTATGTGCTGTGGTGGGGAGAGCTGCTGGTGGGAGTTTTCAGCTTCCGGGGCATGACTATTACCCGGATCCTTTACCGCCTGTTCTTCACCGATGAGGGATTGTTCGGAATGATCGCCTCCATCTCCTCCACCTACGTGTTCATGTTCGTGCTGTTCGCGGCTTTCCTGCTGAAATCGGGGGGCGGGGAGTTCATCGTCCGATTGGCGCGAGTCCTGAGCCGCAGGCTGTCGGCCGGTCCTGGCTTGGTGGCGGTCCTGTCGTCAGGTCTGATGGGCACCATCTCCGGGAGTGCGGTGGCCAACACCGTTTCCACCGGGGCCATCACCATTCCGCTCATGAAAAAGGCGGGCTATCCGGCCCGTTTCGCCGCTGCTGTAGAAAGCGCCGCCTCTACGGGTGGGCAGCTCATGCCGCCCATTATGGGAGCCGGCGCTTTCATCATGGCCCAGTGGACCCAGATCCCCTATGCCGACATCATCGGGGCCGCGTTTTTGCCGGCCGTGCTCTACTTCGCCTCGGTCGCCTTTTCCGTTCTCCTGGTCGGGAAAAAGGTGCGCGCCGGTGTGGATGAGGGCCCCGCGCAGGAATCCGGAAAGGCCCTCCTCCAGGGCGGACTGCAGTTCTTCCTTCCCATCGGGATCCTGATCGCGGCCTTGGCGGCCGGTTTTACGCCCACCTATGCGGCCGGAATCGCCATCCTGTCCGTGGTGGGGGTATCCTGGATCTTGCCCAGGCATCGAATGACGCTCACCATGGTGAGGGACGCCTTGGCTCTGGGAACGCACAACATGATCGCCACCGGAATCCTGTTGGTGGCGGCGGGAATCATCGTGGGGGTCATCAATATGACCGGCATCTCCATCACCTTCTCGCAGCTGGTCATCGAATGGTCGGGCATGCATCTTCTTCCGGCCCTGCTTTTGGTGGCTGCGGCGTCGTTGCTGCTGGGTATGGGGCTGCCCGTGACCGCAGCTTACATCATGATCGCTATCCTGACCGTTCCCGCATTGACCACCATGGGGATCCCGCTTCTGGCAGCCCACATGATCATCTTCTGGTTTTCTCAGGATTCCAACGTGACACCCCCTGTGTGCCTGGCGGCCTATGCGGCGGCTTCCCTGGCCGGCTCCCGGCCCATGGCGACCGGATTGACGTCTTGGAAACTGGCCAAGGGGATCTACATCATGCCGTTGCTCTTCGCTTACACCGGGCTGATCAGCGGCGGTTGGGGGGAGCGGCTGACCGTGTTCGGCTTTGCCCTGGCTGGATTATTCGCGTTCAGCGTGGCATTCCAGGGCTTCCTGTTTCGACCGGTCCGGCTGCCGATGCGTCTGATATTTTCGGCGGCCGCGGCCGCTCTGCTCTGGCCGTCGGGCCTGGGGATCAATATCTTTGGGCTGGTCCTCCTGGCGGCCGGAATACTCGGGAACCGGTCTCACCGTCGGAGCGACGAAGCCTCTTGAGACCGCCTCGGCTGAGTTCCGCCCCTTCTCTTGCACACCTGCGCGCACCTTATCTCCGTCCAGAAGGCATGAGAAGGGAATGAGGAATTCCTCCCGCTCGGCAAAAGGAGGCCGTTTCGATCGGCCGGCTATCGCTTACCCAGCCGCTCCAGGCTTTCCCTAGCGCCTAGAGCCAGGTTTTCTAAAAATTCCTTATCAGGGCGGGGATCGTGAGGGATGGCCTCGAGGGTTCGGGTGTAGTATTTGACGGCATTTTCGGCGTCGCCGCGGCGCAGATAGGCCTCGGCCAGGCTGTCGTAGGCATTGGCCGAGAGGGGAAAGGCCTCGATATTCCATTGGAATACCGTCAACGCTTCGGCGGCCTTCCCGGCCTGCAGCAGGGCATAGCCCAGGTTGTTGACATCCTCTTCGCTGAGGGAATCCGGCGCATCCCTGCGGATGGCTCGGTAAGCCTCTTCGGCCGCCGGAATCCCCTCCGCGGCGATCATCCGCCCCAATTTCGCCGACTCGGTGTCATAGCGGGGATAGTTCAGATATTCAAGCCCCAAGTTTTTGTCATCTCCGAGGGCCAGTTTCACGAGCTCCGGTCCTATGCTCAGCCCGTTGAAGCTGTTGGTCAGATAGACGACACCGATCTTGTGTTCCGGGAAGGCCGTGATGTAGTTTCGGAATATGCCGTAGTCCCCCCACTGCCAAAAAGCCCGGCCCGCGGTGTTGTCTTCGAGGCCGAATCCGAGGCTCCAGGACACGCCCTCTCTGACTCCTATCTGAGGAGCGAGCATTTCGGAGACGGTCTCCGCCTCGAGTCCGGTGGCATTGAGCACGGCGGCCACGAATAGGGCGTAATCGCGCGCCGTGGTGTAGAGGGTGGCGGCCGCGTGGGCCTGGCGCCTTTTGCGGTGATGTCCACTGGTCCCGGAGAACATGTCGTGCCCTACGGCGGCCTGATCCTCGTAGCTCTCGCGCCACACCAGGCTGCTGTCTGTCATCCCCAGCGGTTCGATGACTTCCCGATGCATGATCTCATCCAGCGGTGCGCCTCTGAGATGCTCGACGATGCGCTGCAGATAAAAATATCCATCCGCTGAATAGCGGTATTTCGATCCGGGTTCGAACAGGATAGGGAGCGGCCGTCTCGGCCCTCCGTGCGGGAGGCCCGAGGAGTGGCTCAGCACCTGGCGCGCCGTGATGTGCCTGAACCAGTCGCGGCGGAAGCCTTCCAGGTCCATGCCGTGCTGGATAACTTTATCCTCAATGTATTCCTGCGGGGCGTAATCAACCAGAGGCCTGTCCAGATCCAAGTCACCCGTCTCCACCATCTTCATGACCAGAAAAGCGAAAAACGGCTTGGTGAGCGATGCGGCCTCGAAGACGGTGCGTTCGTCCACCGGTTGATCGGTCCGTGCATTCTTGACGCCGAAACCCTTGTTCCAGAGGATCCGGCCGTCCCGGATGATACAGATCTGAAGGCCCGGCACTCCCGCGGCTGACATGAGCTGCGGGACGGCCTGCTCAAGCTCGCGGGCCAGGCTTTCAGCGGGGGCTTCGAGCTTGAGCCGGGAAGCGCTCTGGTCCTGAGGATGCTGTTTACAGCCGAAGCAGATCAGAATCAGAAGCGCCCCAACGGCCCCAGCTATTCGGGGAAGTCGCGGCTTTGGGTCTTCAAACATGTTTCGAATTCCCTTAAGGATGGATCATTACAGTCATCTCACGATAATACAAAAGGGACGGGCCTGTAAAGCACCGGGACGAATGGACGGGTTCGGGACGAATATGGAGTAAAGAATTACTCCTGACCCGGCGGCGTATCCAAAGGAGAGGAAGAAGGAAAAAGAGGCCCGTGACCGTTTCGCCCACGCTCCTGGGAGGGTGCTTCTCGAAGGCTACTGCAGCGTGACGCTTTGCGTGTGTTTTCCCCCTTTGAGGCAGTCGAGCTCGACGGTCACGCGGCCCGTGCCTTCCACCAGGAAGTGGTAGGTGACCTCGTTTCTCCCCGGGATGCCGTTAGTGAGCTTGAGGTTCTTGGGATCTTTCTGATCGATGAACGTGATCTCGCTGCCGGCGGCCCTGCGTCCGCGGCGGAAAAAACGCATGAAACGGGCGGGGATGCCCGCGGGAAGGGCCGCGCTCTGATCGACTCCGGCGGCCAGGACGCTCACCTTGCCGTCGAGGGACAGGATGTCCGGCCGCTGCACAAGGTTGGTTGCGGCGGTGCTGGACATGGTGGGCATCAGCCGTTCATTGTAGAGAGTGACCCTCACGCGGTGGAGCCGGCCGTCGATCTTTTCGGATTCGACTTTTTTGATGATGGGGAGCGGCATCTCATAGGCATGCAGCAGGCAAAAGGCCATGTTGCGGTGGCACATCTCCTCGATCAGCCAAGAGGGCGGGACCCGGCCGCTCAGTTTGGTGGTGTCGCGGTCGATGACCACCCTGCCCAGTTCCGGATGGTCGATCGAGTGCATGCGAATGGAGGTGTTGTCCATGTCGATGTAGCGGTCGAAGAAATCGTTTTCTTCCTCGGTGATCTCGCCGTCGCCGTCCAGGTCGGCGCGGGATGTCCAAAGTTCATTGGAAAACGAAAAAATCCCCATCATGTCATGGGTGAAATCCACGAATCCACCCCATACCGTGTAGAGATCGTCCCAGATGATGATATAATCATAGCCTTCGATGATGCGCTCCCCTTTACGGCCGATCTCATCATAGACCGCCAGGTCCTCCCGCGGGTATTCCCCGTGCAGTTGGGCCCCCGGACCGCGCAGGATCATGCCGCCGCTGTTGTGGAACGCCTGCACGCCGGCGATATTGGGGTGGGCGTAGAAAAAATCTCGGATCTGCTGCGATTCCGGCCAGTAGAAGGGATAGTGTCCGGCTCCGCGCTGGATATAGTTGGGCTGCCAGTAGGCCCCCCAGTCCCGGTTGCCGTCATATCCTCCGCCGCTGTCTTCGTTGTAGCGGCCGTCTCCGTCGTTGTCGATTCCTTCCTGGCCCACGAATCTGTAATCCCCCATTTCGTCGGGTTTACCCTCGATGTTCTTTTGGATGGGGACCAGGCGGTCTCCCAAGTCGCTCAGACGGTGGGTGCCCTCCCCTGCTTCGACCTTGATGAACATGGATCCCACTTCGCCATCCCCATCCAAGTCTTCAGGACCGTCCTCGTCATAGAGCCCGTCGTTGTCATCGTCTTTGGGGACCTGGCCCGAGCGGGCGGAACCGCCCGTGTGCAGCCAGAGGTCGCGGCCGTCCGGGTTAACCGAGGGGAAGATGTAGAACACGCGTTCGTCCACCAACTCGCGGATGGTGTCGTTATAGAGGTAGTTTTCCATCAGATACCAGGCGGTGTAGATGCCGATCTCTCCGCCCTGGACCTCGTTGCCGTGAATGTTGGCGTCCATATACATGGCGCATTTGCTCATCTCATCGCCGGTGTCGGGATTGTTGATGGTCATGTACCAGAGCTCGCGCCCCTGAAAGGATTTGCCGGCCGAGCGGAGCTTCAGGAACTTGGGAAAGGCCTTTTCCAGCCTGCGCAGGGCCTGCTCCACTTCCTGCCAGTCGTAGTAGTGGTTGAAACTCAGCTCCACCTGGCGTGTGTTCCACTTACGGGGAAAGAAGTCCTGGGGATGAATCGGGGAAGCGCTCAGGGCCAGAATCAGGGCCAGGCCCATGCTCTTGATCGTTGTCGAATATTTTATTTTGGTCATGATGGGTCTCCTCCGTAAGTTCCCTACTTGAGGACGATCTGCTTTTTCCATTTCCCCCCGCCGTTGCGGGCCCATAAGGTCAGATCGACGGTCTTCCCGGGGGGTGAGATGATCATCCATTTGAATTCTCTTTCACCGCCCGCAGCCAAAGAGGGCAGGTCGATGCGCGTGTTGCCGCCGAAGAGTTTCATGGTGTCGGCGTCCTCCATGGTCATTTTTAGCATGATGGGCGGGATGTTGGAGCTCCGCTCTCCCATGGCGGTGGCGTAGGGAAAATTTCCCCGGTTGTGAAGCTTGATCTTGAGCTCGAAAAGCCGGGAGGAAAGCCGCCTGACCTGCGGCTCGTCTATGGCGATCTCGGCAAATTGTGAAGCCAGATAAAGCGCGAATATCGCATGCTTTTCCACCAGATCGGGGATCTGATCGGCCGGAGGATTGATGCGAAAATAGGGTAGAAATCCCCCGATCTCCACCTCACCCAACTGGGGGTGCTGGTATTTGGTCCATGCGATGAAGCCCTTGCCGTCGTTCTGCTTGTCGATCCAGGCGAGCCATTTATCATCGGTACCCTCCGAAGCGCTCTGGCCCGGGCGCCCTCCTCCGCCGCCCCCGGCCGTCATCTGCCGCATCATTGCTTGGCGGTCCAGGCCCGCAGCCTGGGATTTGGATGAGGGTTTTTCGGCCGGCTTCTCGGCCGGGGCCTTGGTTTGCGGGCGCCCTCTCTCCGGTTCTCGGACGGACCACAGGTTGGCTGAGAAGGCCGGCACTCCATATTGGAAGTAGGCGTACTCCAGGACAGAGCCGGAAGGTTTCTCCGAATGCGCGCTGCGGATTCCCGTTATCTCTCGATACTCCTCGCTGACGACTTTGAAGAGGGGCTCGTCCCCGCTGTCGGTGCTCTTGGGCTGGGGATCACGTGCCGGGGCCCGAGGAGCTTCCTGCTGTCCGCCGCGGCGGCCCATCATGAACATCATCCTCATCTGGGGAGCGGCCGTCCGCTCTCCGTCGGGCGGCTCGGGAAATGAGGGGATCCCACATTCGATGCCGCTGCCCGCCGCCAGGTTGTCGAACTTGGAAAAGAGGAGGACTCCGCAGATATTGGTGTGGGGTTGGGTCTTGAGCTCCGGCACGTACCGGGTCATGAAGTCGATCAGGGCTCGGGTCTCGGGTTCGGATGCCGGATAGACTTTGCTGCCGCGGAATCGGTAGCCGAAATTATGGGGGAAGTTTCGGTTGATGTTGAATCCGCCGGGACCGTCCTCATTGTAGAGCTCGTCCCCGTCGTCATCCAGGCCCTCCGGATAGAGCCGGTACAGCTTGTCAAGCGGGGTGTCGGCCTCTTTCTTTTTCATGCGGCGGGCGTCTTCTTCATCGATGGTCCAGTCTCCCTCCTGGTCTTTGACCCGCATGAGGGTGATGAAGCCGTCCTGATTGAGATCCTGGGGACCGTCTTCGTCCTCCTGCCAGTCGTAATCCTCGTCGCGGGGATTGAGGTTTCCGGCGTGCTCCCGCAGTGTCGCATCGAAAAACAGCTCCGCCCCGTCGGGATTCAGCCGGGGCACGATGTAGAAGGTGCGGGTATCCAGCGCCTCGGTGACTCGATCGTCGGTCCCGTAGTTTTTGACCAGATAAGCGGCGATTCCCAGGGCGACCTCACTGCCGATGACGTGATCGCCTTCGGCATTGCCCACGATCAGCAGCGCCTGTTTGATGAGCGGTGCGGGCCCTTTTCCACCCGTGATCTGAAGCAGCCAAAGATCTCGGCCCTGGCGGGTCTTGCCGATGGAGATCAGCTGGGCGAGCTCGGGATGCTGCCGGATCAGATCCTGCATCGCCTTGCTCAGGGCGGCGTAGTTGTGATATCCGGCGGATGGGGTATCCTCTCCTGCCGGCGGAAAGGGAAAGGCCAGCAGCGAGCCCAGCAGGAATGCCGCGGTGATTGACCTGGATGCGATTCTCATGTGGATTCCTCCTCTGTCATTTGCTATGTCCCCGGATCATGCGAGGTCTCGGCCGGGGTGGCATACAAACTCGGGATCGAATGCCGTTATCGGAGATTTCATCGGGCTTTCAAGGTGGGATGTTCTGCCGGGGATTTCTTTTGGCAGTGATGCATGTGGTATTGATGCATGTTTCTAGGCCGCATCCCAAGAATAGAATTCCTTAGCGTATAGGAAACAGCCATGGATTTCAATACCTTCCGTG
>Ga0180438_10000878_pt1 | contig 55126 bp, 67 predicted proteins | sample SS_ome_12_FD_132455 | JGI IMG/M metagenome (GOLD analysis project Ga0180438, IMG submission 132455) | Hypersaline lake sediment archaeal communities from the Salton Sea, California, USA - SS_3_D_2 metaG | ecosystem: Environmental > Aquatic > Non-marine Saline and Alkaline > Hypersaline >... | reverse complement strand
TCCATCCAGCCTAACCTGTTGATTGAAATCATCGATAAGCTGCAAGATGCCACTATCACCGATAATACAATTATATTTAGAGGTGATACATTTGATCATTTAATTCTACTGGCGGGGGACGAGCGATTTCATATCAGAATTTCTTAAAACAGAAAGTAATTATTGATACAGATTCGGGATTTAATCCTGGTAAGCTCAATCCTATGTTATATGATTTTCAAGAAGCTATAACAAGATGGGCTATTAGAAGAGGGAGGGCTGCTATTTTCGCTGATTGCGGTTTAGGGAAAACTCCTATGCAATTAGAATGGGCCAAGCAGATTTATCAAAAGACAAATAAAAATATTTTAATTTTGGCCCCACTTGCTGTATCAAAACAAACAAAACAAGAGGGGGATAAATTTGGTATTAAGGTAAATATATGCCGTTCGCAAGATGATGTAAAAAAAGGCATTAATATTACAAATTATGAAATATTACATAAGTTTAATACTGATATGTTTGGTGGAATAGTACTGGATGAATCCTCGATACTTAAATCATATACTGGTAAATATAGAAATCAGATTATTAAATCATTTTATAAAACACCTTATAAACTTGCTTGTACTGCTACCCCAGCCCCTAATGATTATATGGAACTTGGTAATCATTGTGAATTTCTCGGGATAATGACAAGATCTGAAATGTTATCCTGCTTTTTTATTAATGATGCTTCAGATACAGGAAAATGGCGGTTAAAAGGTCACTCTGAATCAAAGTTTTGGAATTGGTTATGTTCATGGGCAGTTATGATTAATCTCCCCAGTGATCTTAGTTTCGATAATAATGACTTCATACTACCAGAAATTAAAATACATCATCATAAAGTAAAATACGGAAAACCTAAAACTGGTTTATTTGCTATAAGTGCAAATACTCTTGAGGAAAGAAGAGAAGCAAGAAAAAATACAATAGGGAGTAGAGCGGAGGTAGCAAAAGATTTAATTAATAATGATAATTCATGGTTAATATGGTGTGGATTAAATGATGAAGGAAGTCTCCTAAAAAAGAAAATTCCTAATTCCGTTGAAATTAAAGGAGCAGATTCCTCCGAATTTAAAGAAAATACAATGATCGGTTTTTCAAATGGAAATCCAAAAATCTTAATTACAAAACCTAAAATTGCTGGTTTTGGGATGAACTGGCAACATTGTTCAAATATTATATTCATGGGGCTTTCTGACTCATATGAAAGTTATTATCAGGCTATTAGAAGGTGTTGGAGATTTGGTCAAAAAAAAGAGGTCAATGTCCATATCATCACATCAGATATAGAGGATAAAGTAGTTAAAAATATAAAAAGAAAAGAAAATGATGCTATCTCAATGAGGCAAGAAATGGTAAATAGTATGGCTGATATATCTAGTGAAAAAATAAAAGGTTCAAAGAGAAACACAACAAAATACAAAACTAAAAAAGCAGAAGGGAATGGATGGATTTTATATTTAGGCGATGCTGTTGATGAGATAGAAAAAATAGATAATAATTCTATTGGTTACTCTATATTCAGTCCTCCTTTTTCTTCTCTATTTACATATTCAAATACAGAAAGGGATATGGGCAATAGCCGTGATGATAAAGTATTTTTTGAACATTTTGACTACCTAATCAATAAACTATATCAAGTAATGATGCCAGGAAGATTAGTATCGATCCATTGCATGAATTTACCTACCCTTATTAGTAAGGATGGATTTGTTGGGATGAAAGATTTTAGAGGTGATATAATTCGCCATTTTCAAAAAGGAGAATTTATTTATCATTCTGAAGTTTGTATTTGGAAAGATCCACTTATTCAAGCAGTTAGAACAAAAATGATTACTCTTGCGCATAAACAAGTTGTTAAGGATTCATCTCGCTGTGGTCAAGGATTCGCTGATTATATAGTTACAATGAGAAAGCCTGGTGAAAATCCAATTCCAATTTCAAGAGAACCGGCAGGCTTTAAGGAGTATATTGGTGAAGCAAAAATCCCAAAAGTAAAACAAACAAATAATCCTAAAACTAACAAATATAGTCATGAGATATGGCAACGATATGCTTCACCTGTCTGGTTTGATATTAATCAAACTAATGTTCTTAATTTTAGATCAGCGAGAGGCGACAAAGATGAAAAACATATTTGCCCACTACAATTAGATGTAATCAATAGATGCCTTGAACTTTGGTCAACTGAAGAAGATACCATATTAACTCCTTTCGCTGGTATTGGTTCCGAGCTTTATTGTGCAGTTAAAATGAATAGAAAAGCAATCGGTTTTGAATTAAAAGAAGAATATTTTAATCAGGCAATAAAAAATCTAAATAGAATTGAAAAAGAAAAAAAAAGAAGAACAATATTATAAGAAAAAATAATGAAGAATAAAGACTTCTGCCACCTTCATGTCCACAATGAATACAGCCTTCTTGACGGCTATGGAGACGCTAAGCAGTATATCTCAAGAGTAAAGGAGATGGGATTCAGATATATTGCCTTAACTAATCATGGCAATATTGATGGTTGCTTAAAATGGCAAGATGAATGTGACAAACAAGGTATCCGCCCGGTGCTTGGCTCTGAACTCTATATCTGCCAGAATACCAAAGTAAAGAGCAAAGCGGTAGGGCATATCGTCATACTTGTGAAGAATGAACTCGGGTGGGTAGAGTTATGTAAGCTAATTACAAGGGCACATATTGAGGGGTATCATAAACGGCCGAGAGCAGACTATGAAATGATCCTTGGCTGTGATATGTCAGGATGGGTAGTAATGACTGCCTGTATAGGGTCTTTCCTTAACTTAGATGGAGGAGTGGAGTTAGCGAAAGAGATAAAAGATAGGACTGATTTATACTTTGAAATTATGCCACCAAATATGGCAAGCCAATTAAAATATCATGCGAAGTGGTCGGCGTTGGATTTTGTTGGTGAGTTGCCACTGGTAGCGACGGTTGATTGCCATTACCCCAATGCTGATGATGTTAATATACAAGATGTCCTCCTCGCCATTCAACGAAATAAAAAATGGAGTGACTCAGACCGTTGGTCATTTGACTTCCGAGAACTATATCTCCAGAGCGCAGCGGAGATCTATAATAGTTTTAGAGATAATGGGCAGTTTACGATAGAAGAAATCAAGTCTGCGATGGCTAATACGATTAAGATTGCCCGCAAATGCTGCCAATTCAGAATAAAAAAGAAGACCCCTCATCTCCCTATACCATTGAAGTACAAAAGCGACTATGACAAGCAACCAACCCAAGAATACGCTGACGCCTACATCAGCCAGACCCTTGATGATCTAATCAATGAGGGGCTTAGAGTAAGAGGATTTGACGATAATAAAACCTACATTGAAAGGGTTGATAGGGAGATTAAAACTATAGCATCGAAAGGATTTGAGCTATATTTCTTAGTTGTAAAGGATGTGGTTGATTGGTGTAAAGAAAACGATATAATGGTTGGTCCAGGCAGGGGGAGTGTTGGCGGTTGCTTGATAGCTTACTTATTAGGAATAACTGAAATTGATCCCATTAAATATAAGCTACCTTTCAGCCGTTTTATAAAAGAGGATCGAATTGATCTGCCTGATATCGATGTTGATTTCGAGAGGATGAAAAGACCAGAAGTTATTCAGTACCTCAGGGAGAAATACGGTAGGTATAATACAGCGAGTATATCAACCTTTGGCGTCCTACATGCAAGAGGTTGTATTAGAGAGATTGGCCGTGTGTTTGAGTTACCATATACTGACATTGATAAATTTGCAAAGTCAGTACCTTATATAGGCACAGATGAAGATACGATTCCAAACGCACTAAAGGATTCAAAGAGCGAGGCCTCACGCTTTCAATCTCTATACCCAAAAGAGACTGATGATATACTGAAGCTCTCCGGTCAGATAAAGAATAGAGGGCAACATGCAGCGGCAATAGTAGTATCAAATGATGATTTAAGAAATGGCGAAAGGTGTACTCTGCTTCTTAATAAAGATGGAGAGCCGATAATAAACTGGGATATGAATGATGCCGAATTTAACGGTCTACTAAAGATTGATATCCTTGGCCTAAGTACTTTATCAATTCTCAATTATGCAAGAGAATTGATAAATAAAAGTCAAGAAGATATTCCATCGTTTTGGTATCATCCAGAATCAGAATGTTATTTTGCAGATAGAGATGTTTTCTCTGAACGAGTATCTGAAGTTCAGCTTGATAATATTGATTTCAACTATGACAAAATCAATCTTGATGATAAAGATGTTTTCAATCTGATTAATAGTGGTAAGACCGCTGGCATATTCCAGATACAATCATGGGCAACTACAAATCTCTGCCAGGATATAGAAATTGAATCATTTGAGGATATATGTGCTGCGGTAGCTCTCGTCCGCCCTGGCGCCACTAAAAGCGGAATGACTGAGAAATATATCGAAAGAAAGCATGGCAAGGAATGGGCTAAGAAGCACCCAATCTATGAAGAGTTAACAAAAGATACCTATGGTATTCTTGCTTATCAAGAACAGGTGATGCAGGTAATCAGCCGCATCGCTGGGCTCTCTGAAACCCACGCCGATAATATCCGAAAGATAATAGCTAAGAAACATGATACTAATGCATTCAGTAAACATAAGAAAGATTTTATGGAGGGATGTAATAGAACAAAAAACTTCAATCGTGATGAGGCAGAGGAATTCTGGCGAGGGTTATTAGAATGGGGAGCCTATGGATTTAATAGAGCACATTCGGTTGCCTATGCGCTGATTGGTTACTGGACGGCATGGATTAAATACTATTACCCGAAACAGTTCTACTGTGCCTCTCTAACATATGGTGATGATGACGATGATTATCATAAAAGCAAACAAAGGCTGATCGATGAAATACTACAAAGTGGATGGAAGATATTGCCGCCTAAAGTCTGCTTATCTGATGCCCTAAAGTGGACCTTTAATGGGGATACTTTCTATACTCCATTTACTGAATTAAAAGGGGTGGCTGAGGCAAATGCCATTAAATGTGCAGACCGAAAGCAGAAGAAAGCCTGTCGAGGGCTATTTAATGTTAAGGTTGAGGTTCAGAATCAAACAAAACTCGATAAGACACTTAGCAGCATAAGGGCATGGGATGAAGAGGTGATCCCAGATGATATCGATGATTATTTGGAATTTAATATGCTTGATTCGGTTAAAGACACCTACACTAATCTTGTAAAGTTGCTTGGATATGATACGAACACTGGCTCCATAGAGGCTGCAAAGTCACTAACCATGAGACATAGGCTTAATTTCTTTCCTTATGAAATTATTAAAAGGAAACGATGGCATGTGAATGAAGTAGTAGAATGTGAGCTGTGTGATCTTGCTAACGAGTGCTTAAGCCCGATTGTTACATCAAAAGGAGTCTATAATGTCTTCATTAATGCCGAGGCGCCAGGAAGGGATGAGGATACAGAAAGAAAAAACCTTGTCGGCAGAGCAGGTCAATTACTATGGGATGAGATAGCAAGATATGGTTATACAAGAAGGCATTTTCATATCTCAAACACTAATCGCTGCTATCCAAAGAAAACAAAGACTCCAACAAAAGAACAAGTTGATACCTGCTTCCCTTGGACCATAAGGGAGCTGAAAGAAACAGAATGTAGACTGGTTCTTGGGATAGGGAATAATACATTGTTTGCTATAACAGGAAGAGATAAGGGTATTATGAAGCTAAGTGGGGAGACGGAATGGATCGAGGAACTTGGTTTATGGGTCTGTTGGTGCATTCATCCCTCCGCTGTCCTCAGGCAGCAATCAAACCGTGAGTATTTCGAGAAAGGTATAAAGAACTTTATTGAAAAGTTTGAATTATTGAGATGAAAGAAATAGAATCGCCATTCACCCTTGAAATTAAATATCAGAAGATATTGGATGAAAAAGATAAGACAATAATTCAGTTAAGATCAGAAATAGCTGAATATAGGAAAACGATAAAAGCTATAAAGGAGATCATCAGAGATGAAAAGACAAAGAGGGCTGATAAATAATAAAGAAGAGGTAAAAGAAGAAGAAGTAACTCAACAGATTGACAAACCAATTAAGAAACCTGAAATAAAATTACCTCTCCATACCAAGCTCCGTCCTGCTAACTTTGATGATTTTCTTGGCAACACCACAACCATTAATAGTATTAAGTCAAAGCTCGCACAAGGCACCCTCCATCACTCGATACTCCTGCAAGGCCCCAGCGGTTGTGGTAAGACGACGATAGCAAGAATACTGAAATCAGCATTGAATTGTTCTGATTTTGACTTTGTTGAAATCAATATGGGTAATATTGGTGGAGTAGCTACGGCGAGAGAGATAATCCGTAATGTTAAACTTCGTCCTATGAAAGGACCTTGCCGTATATATCTCCTCGACGAGTGCCAGCAGAGTACCAAGGACTTCCAGAACGCCTTACTAAAACCACTTGAAGACACCCCCTCCTACGCCTACTTTATCCTCTGTACGACTGACCCTCAAAAACTACTCCTTACAATCCGCAATCGTTGTGCAATATACGAGGTCAATAAACTAAGCGATTGTAATATGACCGAGCTTATTGAGATGACGATGAGTAGGGAAGGGAAAGAAATAAACGATGATGTAGTGACAGATATAATGATTGCAGCGGATGGTTGCCCAAGGCAAGCAATGGTTATACTGGATCAAATCATCGATCTTGATCCAAGACGGCAGCGGCGTGCGATAAAGAATTTTATAGGCCAGGAGGCAGCTACCATCGAACTTTGCCAAGCACTTTTAAAAGGCGCCAATTGGGCAAATGTACAACAGATCCTAAGGGATCTCAATGATGAACCAGAGAAAGTCCGCCGGGCCGTAATAGGCTATATGACGGCGGTGGCAGTTAATGAGCAGAGAGATATGAAGAAGATAGCAAGGGCGAAGACTGTATATAATAATTTTAAAGATGCTTTCTATGATACAGGCAAAGCAGGGTTGGTATTCTCCTGCTGGTCCGCTGTGAAAGAGAATGATATTCCATTTTAGTGACTTAATAAAAAATCTTTATATTTCCTTATAATATATAAAGGAAGGAGTAAATAAATGACTGAATTTAATTATGATGAAGATACCGCCATTGACCCTGATCAATTATTGGAAGAGTGGTTAGGATTACCGGCATCATTTTATGACTACTCAGCAGCTCTATCAGAGAAAGAAAAAGAGGTTAAGCAGTGCTGGGAGATGCTGAAAACAATTAGGTCTGAGCTTATACTAAAGGCTAAGACTGAAGAAGGTCTTAATAATCCTAAAGCAACCGCTGGGGAGGTGGAGGCCTACTACCGAACCCAACCAGAGTATATAAAAGCAAAGGATGACTTCATTAACATTGAATATGAAAGGGATATGATTCAGAACGCAGTCAATGCCTTTTATAGAAAAGAGAAGGCATTGGGGGCGATCACTAACCTACATAAAATGGAATGGTGGAGAGGGCCGAAAGAACCACTTGAACTCCCATCTGGTAAAAGAATTAAAAATCGTTTAAAGAAACCAAAATCTTCCGTCGAAGGCCGTAGGGAGATGAACAAAAGAAGAAGAAGGAGATAGTATGGACCCAAGAGAGAAAATGAAACAAAGAAGCCGTAGGGCAAGAGAAAATCGTGATAAACGATTTGGCGGCAAAGCAAAGTACAGCGTCCTTGATCTTGATGCTATGTGCAGGGATTTCGGTTGGGATGAAGTTCCCTGGTATCAAGTAACTGCTGGTGCCACAAAGAATGAAATTGATATCATCATGTTCATCATCACCCAGGAATGGTATGCGAAATTGAGAGCATACGATGGCACCCCAACTGGCCTTAATCCTGGCGATTGGGATTATAAATTTGAAATCCCTGTCCATCAGAGATGGGGAGGTAATAACTCAATCCCTCTTTTCTGCCGTAATGAGGGCATAGGAGGGAGGTGCCCAATCTGTGAAGATCGGCAGGCGGAATGGGATAAAGGCAAAGGTAAATCCGATAAAGCTGTGTTGCAAGCGCTTGGGGCAAGTTGGCGATGCTTTTATAACACCTATGATTATACCAATGAAAAGTATCGGCCTTGGGAAGTCGCCTACAAGAGCTTCGAGGAGATGATGCAGGAGGAGCTTGATATCATCGAAAAAGAAACAGGAGAAGACCTGATACCCTGGGATCTCTCAGATGGCAGGACAATCGAATTTAAAGGGAGAGTCAAACAGATTGGCGAAACTGAATATAATGAACCTCAGATTCCCGCCTTCTTACCCCGTGATCCATATGAGGAGGAAATCCTCAAGGATATGATTTCATTTGATAAGTATCTCAAAATTCCGTCATATGAAGAAGTTTGCAGAATCTACTACGGTGTTGACGATGAACCAATCGAGGTCAGTGAACAGAAAGAAGAAGAAAGTCAGCCTGCTGATACCGAAACCAGAACGAGAAGAAGACCGACAAGGGAACGATCATCAGAACCCGAAACTGATACCCGCCGCAGAGGCAGACGATCTGCTGATACTGGTACAAAGGTAGCGGCAGAAACAGATCAAGCTCCAGATGATAGCCGCTGTTCATTTGGTCATAACTTTGGCCATGACTGCAATAAGAAACCTGAATGTTCAGATGAATGCCCTGAGGATCAATTTGATGCCTGTATTGACGAGCAGGATAGGATCTTGAAAGGAGAAGCAGAACCTGAAGAAGAAACCAGAAGTCCAAGGGAACGGCAGCGAGCAAGAGGCGGCGACGAACAGCCAAAAACACGGGAGAGGAAAGCTGATCAAAAAAGTGATACAACCCGCCGCCGCCGTAAGAGATAAGCGATGCAGAATCCAAACCTAATACATACAAAGGAAGCAATGGAGATTGTCGAACAGCTATTTCGACCTATCACGCTCCCAACCATCATAAAATGGTGCCGTCAGTACCATATAGGGCTTAAGATTGGTGGGAGGTGGTATGTCGATAAAGAACTGCTAACGACACTCCTGACAAAAGGAAATCAGAAATGGCGCAACGTAGGCGACGTAGGACGACCGAGCAAGTCTCAATTGCCGATCAGTTCAAACAAACCTCAGAAAAAAGAATAATCGAACCGAGGAAGATTGACCCTGATAAGCTGATCCCCTCTGGATTGACATTGCTTAATTGTCATTGTTCTGGAACTCCCACAGGGGCTTATGGGTTGGGTAAAATCACCACTGTCCCTGGTGGGAGTAGTTCGGGAAAAACAATATTCTTGCTGACAACCTTTGCCGAATCCAATCTCCTTAGCCGTCTTGATGGCTATGACTTCATTTATGATGATGTTGAGGAGGCTCTTGAATTCGATCTCTCTTATCTATTTGGACCAGATACGGCAAGCAGAATAAAAGCCCCTAATTATGATGGCAACGAACCAGTTTATTCTGATACGATTCAAGACCTTGAATCAAATATATTAAGAAGGTGTAAGGATAAATCCTGCAAACCATTTTTATACGTCTGTGATAGCCTTGATGCACTAACATCAGAGGAAGAACTGGAAAGGGAATATAAGAATGCCCTAAAAAGAATTGTCTCAGATGAGCATCTTGAGGCGGTTAAACAGAGTTATCAAACGGAGAAGGCAAAAATAATTGGCCGCACCCTCCGTATGATTAAAAGAGAGCTGAAGAAAACAAACTCATCACTTATCTTGATTCAGCAGATAAGAGATAAGATAGGGGTAGCATACGGAAAGAAAACGACCACAAGTGGAGGTCGAGCGCCTTTCTTCTATAGCTCTCACCAGATATGGTTATCCAAGATTAAGCCAATTAAGAACAAGGATATAAAAATCGGTACACAGGTTCATGTAGAGATAACAAAGAATAAGCTAAATGGGAAAGAAAGAGAAATCGATTATGCCAATATTTATTATGATTACGGAATAGATGATATTGAAAGCTGCGTAAGGTTTCTCTGTGAGGAATGGTGGCCGAATGCAAAAGACGAAAAAGGAAAGATCAAAAAGGGTACTTGGTATGCGGTAGAGTTAGGCTGGGAAGGCAGTAGAGCTTCCCTTATTGATAAAATCGAAAGCGAAGATGCCATAAAAGAAGTCAGAGAATTGGTTGGAAAAGCATGGCATCAAAAAGAAGAATCTGTAAGGCTGAATAGAAAGAGAAGATTTTAAGTTAATACTAAGGTATTACTTAGATAGAGATCGTTTAATCTCAGCTAAATGAGAGCTGTTAAAATTAAAATTTAAAGGTTGTTAAAGGATGAAACGAACAAGAAAGGCAGGGTTATTTAATGGATCAAAAAAACAGGAATCACATCATCGTTATATCGGAATCGACCCGGGACAATCAGGAGCGATTGCTGTCATTGATGACCATCTTAATATTCATACTCTTAAAGATTGGTCAAATGATATCCTTATAGCAGAGGCGATGAGGAAGATTAATAGAGAAACAATTAGTAAAGGACTCATTATTAACGCTGCCCTCGAATATGCCCATGCGATGCCAAAGCAGGGAGTATCAAGCATGTTTAAATTTGGCACCAATTACGGCATTTGGATCGGGATGCTCGCTATCCTACAAATAAGCTTTACAGTCGTCACTCCTCAGAAGTGGCAAAAGGGTGTTATCAAAAAAGCAGAGACAAAGGAGCCTGCTATTGTAGCAGCCCAAAGATTATTTCCATCTGCCGAGCTCTACGGGCCAAAGGGTGGCAAAAAGGATGGCAGAGCTGATGCTTTATTAATAGCTTATTGGTGCAAGAGGAATTTTTCAAATGAGTAATGAAGACAATAAACAAGATCGAGTATTCAGACCATCCCATTATGCACAATGGAAGATAGAACCATTCACTTTTCTTATGCTTAATGAAGTCCCATTCGCAGAGGGTTGTATTTTAAAGTACATCATGCGTTGGAGAAAAAAGAATGGAATAGAAGATCTTCAGAAAGCAAAGCGCATCATCGATATGATGATTGAGATGGAAGAAAATAGAGATGATTATATCGCGAAGAAAACCTGCCTGTAACGAATATTTGGAGCTATTTAATTGAAAATATATCTTGCAATACCCTATACAGGACAAGAATCGGAATCATTTGAATATGTAAATAAAATTGCTTGTAAGCTTATGAATCAAGGCTATATCGTTTTCAGCCCGATTTCTCATACTCATCCAATAGCATGTTGTGGCAACTTACCAAAAGATTGGGAATTTTGGAAAAAACAAGATGAATGCTTTATTGAATGGTGTGATCAATTATGGGTATGTGATTTTGGTGATTGGCAAACATCAAAAGGCGTTCGTGCTGAGATTGAGATAGCAAAAAGTCTAAAAAAGCCAGTAATTCATATTAAATCGATCAAGAAAAAATTTAAGATCTATGAAAAAAAGTAAATGCAATAACTTTTCTAAATGTGGTAATTATCAGTCATATACAGCATTAGGTCTATGCCCTAAATGTTATCGAGATAAAAAAGGATATGCTACAAAAGCATATCAGATAGCAAGAAGAATCAATAAAGAAGCAAGAATAAGAAAGGCAATGGAGAAAGAAAATATGAGTGAAGAAGAAATTGTAATGCCTTGGGGACAGCATAAGGGGCGGCGTTTGCATACTCTCTCCAGCCATTATCTAAAGTGGTTGGCTGAGAATTGTGAATGGGATGATAAAATAATGCTTGCTGCTGATGAAGAGTATCAGTGGAGAGAACGTAATAATGAACATAAGGATGATTAATAGATGATTTAAAGTATATATGCTTAGGAACTATACTATGAAAGTTATAATGACTAAAAAGATAAAAATAGAACTCGACGAGTGGGAAGCACTGTGGTTGAAGGACATGACGAGGTCACCCCCTCATTGCGATAAATGTGGAAAAGAGTCTACAGATGATAAATGCGTACGGGAAAGTTTATACCAAGCCCTAGAGGATGCAGGTGTGTAGAGATGGAAGGAAACAAAGATGAGAAAGAGATGTACAAAAGAGAATCCAAGCGATCACGAGCCTTGGAAATGGTATCATCCGGATGCGGTTTTTACTGGAAATTGTTTTGATGGTTATTACGTTTGGGAGGATAGTTGGGAAGAGTTTGAATGTCCACACTGTAAGGAGATTTTTAAAGAAACCATATCGAAATAATAAGTAAATGCCGTGCAGGTTCAAATCCTGCCCTGTGCCGCTTAAAAATTGGAGGAAAAAATGGACTGTCCAGTAAATAAAAAACCAGTACCGATAAATGTAGTTGACTATGAAGATTTATTCATTGGATTGGAAGGATTGGAAGAAACAAATATTGAAAAATTTGTTTCTTCTTGTTGCAGGTGTGCTTTATCAATAGAACCATTAAGTAAGGTTTGTTGTGGATGTTGCGGTAAACCAATGAATGGAAACGGTACCCCAATACTATGGCAGCATAAACCAGATCAGATCCACTGTTTAAAATATTGACGCCACATGAAATGATGCAAAAAATAGAATAGGAGGTTTGGTATGGGATGGTGTTCAGGGACACAGTTATTCGATTCGTTTTGTGAGATAATGTTCGATCCTAAAAATACAGATTTCAATTCAATTTTAAAGGAATTCATTAACGCACTTGAGGATATGGACTGGGATTGCCACCAAGACAGCACTTATTGGGATAAGCCAGTAGTCCAACAAGCGATGAGGGAATTGCATCCTGATTGGTTTGAAGATTAACAGGCCCTTCACATAAAAAAGATATGCTTACCCAACTAAGGAAGAAGCTATGCTTGGGTTTATAGCTCGAAAGCGAAGACAAGTAACTATACTCAAAAGAAAGTTAGATCAAGCTAAAGAAGCATTAAATATGGCTAATTCTAGTATTTCTATTCCTATGGAAAATGAAGAAAAATGATTAACTCTATCCAAGCAGGAAACTTTCAATCGCATAAGGATCTCTTCTTAAAACTCCACCCAGGGGTTAATGCTATAATAGGACCATCTGACTCAGGTAAGACTGCCATCTTCCGCCTTCTTAATTGGATAATCAATAATAAGCCTGCAGGGGATGAGTTCCGTAGCTGGTGGGGAGGAGGCACCAGTGGATATATTGACTTAGAAGAGGGTTTTCTTATTGGGAGGATTAAGACTGATTCAGATAACCTTTATACCGTAACAAAAGCAGATGGTAGTGAGGATGAATATAGAGCATTTGGCCAGGGGGTACCAGAAGATATTCAGAAAATATTAAATATATCTGATATCAATTTTAGATTCCAGCATGACTCTCCTTTTCTACTTGGGCAATCGGCAGGCACCAATGCTCGCTACTTTAATAATCTTGTCAATCTAGATCTAATTGATAAAGCCCTTTACAATATTAATCATCGACTGAAGGATGAGAAAAACAGATTACAAAATAAAGAAGATAGTAAGCTTGAACTTGAAAAGAAGCTGAAGGAATATGAGTGGCTGGATGATGCAGACACTAAACTTAAAGAAACAGAAGAACTTGATAGAAGATTACAGTATGCAAAGAAAGAATACAGAGAGCTTGATGAGCTTTCATCTAATTTTAAAGCAATAAAAAAACGACTGAAAGACATCAATGAAGTACTGAAGTTTAAAGAAAAAATAGATGAATTGCTTATAATAGATAAAAAGATTGATCAGTTATGCGAGGAAGAAAGCAGATTAAAGGGATTAAAAGAAGAGCTGATCAAGGTGAAGTCGAAAATAAAAAGATGCAATAAGATAATCGCATATGAAAATAAAGTCATGGACCTTTTAGCAATAGAGCAAGAAATAAGAATTCAAGAAAATAAAAGAGACAGGTTGAGTAAAGTGTTTAAGGAGTATTCGGAATTGAAGTATAAGCTGGAAATGGTTTCAAATAAACTTAATAAGACAGAGGATGAATTTAACCGTCTGATGCCAAATGTATGCCCTTTATGTGGGCAAGAGGTAAGAGATGAATAAAAAATGCCTAATACTATCTATAATCGGTGCGCCATTTGTTATTATAGCATTAGCGCTATTTGGTTTATTTATTGGCTATTTAATCATTCTGGTCGGTCAATATAGTGGAACGCTCCTCGGAATTCTTATTGGCATATTTATATTGTTTTCTTTAATTGTTATCGCATCAAACCTATACGAGCATTGTGTAAAGTATCATAATGAGAAGAAGAAGAAATAAAAAAATAAATCAAGTTGATGCTATCTTAACATCAGATTGGCATCTAAGGCCCGATACCCCTACCTCTCGCACAGACGACTATCAGAAAGCAATGTGGAAAAAGGTAGAATTTATTATTGCTCTATCAAGGAAACATCAATGCCCTATTCTCCATGCTGGCGATATGTTCCACAAACCGAATCAGCCATCGTGGTTGATTGAAGAATTCATGCGGCTGATTAATAAATCAATTGATAAATTTAATCTTAAAAATTATACCCAAATCGACTTACTGCTTGCTGGGCAAGGAATTATATGTGTTGCAGGGCAGCATGACCTTCCTGCTCATAATTTAAACAATTGGCATAAGTCAGCCCTTGGTGCAATGACAAGAGCAAGTTATACAATCCCGCTTGGAGCTACAATATATAATCACTGGTCTTCGAATGTTTTCAATGCAAAAGGTTTTTCGTTTGGCCAGGAGTTAGAGCATAATCCTGATGAAGATTTTGATGTCGCCATTATCCATAAAATGGTTATTGAAGATAAACCAGAATGGCCAGGGCAAGTAGCCGATAGTGCTATATCTATCCTAAAGAAATACCCACTATTTAAATTGATTATAACAGGAGATAACCACCGCCCATTTACAGCGGAATATAAAGGGCAGCTTTTGGTTAACCCAGGAAGTATGATGCGCATGACTGCTGCTCAGATCGTTCATAAGCCAAGGGTTTATCTTTGGAATGCAAAAGAGAATTCAGTAGAAGTGGTCTATTTGCCAATTGAAAAAGATGTTCTCAATAGATCCCATATAGATAAAAGGCAAGAGATAGATGAAAGGATCGCTGAATATACTGAAAGATTAAAAATAAAATTTAAAGCTGGGATTAACTTTAAAGAAAATCTTGAAAGCCACTTTCAGAATACAAGAACAAGAAGGCAAGTAAAAGAAAGGGTATGGGAGGCGTGTGATAATTAAAAATGATATATCAATTCATAATTAGATTCTCTTTAGCAGTCATTGTCCTATATTTTCTCCTATCACTTATGCTGCTATGGATCAAGTTTCATGTTTGGTTGTGGGAGCCGGTATTACAAAACATTAGTAATATTATATCAAATCTATGAATAAGAAAACCTCGCACTATTTAAAAACAAAATCTGGACTAGTCAATCCAGTGGTAAGTGTCTAAACAATAGATCAGGGATGTGAAAAAAATAGTGCGAGGTCATTCAAAAAAGGAAGATGAAATGTCTGAAAGCAAGCAAGCAAAAAATTTACTGAGGAAGAAAGAAATCATAGAAGAAAACAAGTCACTTAAAAGCCGACTGGAAGGGCAACTGGATCAGCTTGAAAGCAGGCTGTTAAGCGATTTTGGTTGTAAGGATGAGAAAGAGATTGATAAAAGACTTGATCAGATCGGCATATCCATTGATGATATGGATGAAGAGCTAACAAAACAAATAGAACAGCTCGAAAAAGAATTCGACTGGGAGTAACCCATGCCACAACTAAAAGAATTCAGGGCGATACTATCTGAGAAGAAAGGGCAAAGAAAACAGATACAGTCTGATCTTGATCAGACCAAGATCGATATAGAACTGCTAAAAGAAGATATCAGATTCACACAGATCGCGAGAGCTATCATTCAGAAGGTTGCCAGCGAGACCCAGAAGCAACTCGAATATCACATCAGCGAGCTGGTATCACTGGCAATGTCTGGCATCTTCCCTAACCCTTATGAATTCGAGGTTGAATTTAGGGAACATAGAGGGCGGACAGAATGCCAAATGAACTTCAAAAGAAACGGTCAGAAAGTAGATCCTCTTATGGGTGGTGGAGGTGGTCCGCTTGATGTTGCCAGTTTTGCTCTCATCCCAACTGTATGGAGCCTGAAGCCTACCAGGAATTTCCTTGCCCTGGATGAACCTTTTAAATATCTTAGCCGCGACCTACAACCAAAAGCATCAGAGATGCTGAAAGAGATATCAAAAAGGCTTGGTTTACAGGTGCTGATGGTTACCCATTCGCCCGATCTGATAGAAGGTGCAGACAAAATATTTAAGACATCAATTAAAGATGGAATAACGGAGGTTTCAGAGGATGTATAACGGAAAAGAAATAACCACTATCATTCAAGCAAGACTTGGATCAACAAGACTGCCGAATAAAGTTCTACTACCTCTGGCTAATAGGTCGGTTATAGAATGGGTATTTCATCGTTCATGTTATTCAAGGTATACTGATAGAACCATCGTTGCCATTCCTGATAATGAAGAAAACAGCCACCTCGCTGATTTTCTATACAATAAAAATATGAATTTCATCACTTGGAAAGGCGATGAGGATGATGTTATGTCAAGGGTCATCGCTGCTGCAAGCATCACCAAAACTGACATCATCGTTGACATAACTGCTGATTGCCCGATGGTCGACCCGTGGCATATTGATTATATGATAAAGCTAAAAGAAGATAATCACATTGAATATATATCTAACTGTGTGATGAGAACATGGCCTGATGGATTAGATATACAAATATATGATTTGAATACTCTACGAAGTGTTAAGAAGATATTCAAGCCAAAGAATCATGTTGGTTGGAATATAGCACAACATCCAACATTCTTCAGTGTATTCAACCTATCGGCTCCCGATGAATACTACTGGCCTGAATTAGGACTCACCCTCGATACCGAGGATGATTATACCTTGCTATCACATATTTTCAAGATATTTAAAAAAGATATATATTTCAGAGTTGAAGATATTATTCGATATATCAAAAAAAATCTCCCACTTGCTGACATAAACAAACATATCATAAGAAAGAAACCAGAAGAAGGATAAACCAAAATGCCAAAAGATAGATATTCAGCAGTGATTATAGGAGCAGGATCTATTGGGGCTTTAAAGCCTGACAAATATGACAGCCCTAATACCGAAAATATCCTTACCCATGCTCATGCTATCTATAATAATCCAGAAACTGAACTGATAGCTATTGTTGATAACGATATTGATAAAGCGAATAAGGCAGCAGATAAATGGAGTTGTAAACCTCTATATGATCTACAAGATGCGCCTTTTCTTTATGGATCAGATATATATGTTGTAGCTACTCCAACCCATACTCATAAAAGAATTCTTGAAAGTGTTCTTACACTCAAACCAAAGATAGTAATCGCTGAAAAGCCATTTACGAGAGGGTTTATTGAAGCAAAGATGGTATCGGATTTATATGAGAAAAATAATATTCCATTAGTGGTGAATTATTCAAGGCGATTTACTTTTGAATATGGACAAATTAAAGAAATGATTGACAGTGAAAAATGGGGCAAAGTATTGAATTGCAACTTTTACTATAACCGAGGATTAAAACATGAAGGATGCCATGCTATCGACCTCTTTAATTATTTCTTTGGAGAGTTGATTGATGGAAACATAATACTTGATAATTCAATATGTGACTACTCACAATTTGATCCAACATATGCAGCATTCTTCACATATCAAAAATGCCCCTATATATTTATGTTTCCAGTCGATGGTAGGAAGATATCAATATTTGAGATGAATATCATGTTTGAAAAAGCCAGGGTTAGCTTCGTCGATCATGGTACAAAATTAAATATATATGAGCTAACAACTGAAGAGATATATGATAATACCAAGGTGCTTTCAAGCACTCCAACAAAAACAATCAACACACAACTTACCAAATCACTTTCATGTCTTATTGATAACACTGTTAATTATCTTGATGGAAATATGGACTTCTTATTATGCACAGATAAAGATGCAATAGAAGTCCATGAAGTCTATTACGCAATAGGTCTTTAAATAAGGAGATTAAGAAATGCCAAAACTTGCAATAAAAGGTGGTCTTAAAGTTAGAAATAACCCTTTCCCGAATATGTCAACAATAGGCCAAAGTGAGTTGAATGCAGCGAGAAGGGTTATATTGACAGGAAATTTATCAGGTTTCAGAGGCAATTCAGGCCCAGGGTTTCAAGGTGGTCCCGAAGTAAGAGCACTTGAAAAGGAATGGGAAAAGAAATTTGGAGTTAAACATGCTATCGCCGTCAACTCCTGTACATCGGGGTTGCATATTGCTTGCATAGCCATTGATTTAAAACCAGGTGATGAAGTAATTGTGACTCCATGGTCGATGTCATGTAGTGCGACAGCGCCTATGATATGTGGGGCTATTCCAATCTTCGCTGACATTGAAGAGGATTATTATTGCCTTGATCCTCAATCGATAAGGGATAGAATAAGTGCAAGAACCAAAGCAATTATAGTAGTTGACTTATTTGGGCAGCCACATGATTATTCAGAAATACGAAAAATAGCCGACGAATATAGTCTATCTATAATTGAGGATGCTGCACAAGCCATCGGATCATACTACGGTAAAAGAAGTACAGGAACGCTTGGAGATATCGGCGTTTATTCCTTCACTCAAGGGAAGCATATTACCTGCGGTGAAGGTGGTATGATCGTAACAAATGATGATAAATTAGCGATGTCTTGTATGTTGCTAAGAAATCATGCCGAGGCGGTTGAAAATGATTTGATTGGTTCAAAACCAAATTATAAAAAATATACTCTCCCTACATTTGATCACAATCTATTTGGATTCAACATGAGAATGACAGAGATACAGGCCGCCATACTGAGAGAGCAACTCAAGTATTTAGATGGCGTTGTAGAAAAGCATCAGAAATCAGAACAATTCATAAGTGATAATCTAAGCCATCTAGATTATATTATCAAGTTTCCTAAAGTCAGACCTTACTCAACACATTCTTATTATGTTCAAGCTTTAAAATGGAGAACTGAAAATAAACATACTGAAGGAATACACCGCGATCAATATATTGAAGCAGTCAGGGCGGAGTTATCGCATGAAGAAGGTAGAGCTATTGAAGGCGTCCCGATCAGCTACGGATACATAAAACCTCTTTACTTATTTCCTATATTCCAAAACTACCAAGATAAGTTAGACATCTATAAAAATGAGTATGAAAAAATCAGAAGGAGGCGTATAAAGGAGAATTATACACAAGGCAGTTGCCCTGTAGCTGAAAGATTATGGAAGAATGAAATAATTATAAACAGGCTGGTTGGAATGAATCTAATGGTTAGTGATCTTAAGGATGTCGTTAATGCATTCATTAAGGTTTGGGAGAATAGGGATGAATTAAGGTAAGGAATATGAAAACAAAAAATATAGATAAAATCATTCTTGTAGTTATCGGGTTTAATATAGCCGTTAATATACATCAAGGAAATTGGCAGGCGGCGCTTGGATGGTTTATCGCCTCTCTTACTATTATTAGATTGCTTTTCTTTTATAAAGAGAAATAAAAAATTAATAAGGATCAGTAAAATGATACCATTTATAGCAGATATTGGAAGCAACCATAATCAAAGTCTCACAAGGGCTAAAAATCTTATTTTAGCTGCAAAAGAGAGTGGTTGTTGGGGAGTTAAGTTTCAGCTTTTTAAAGCCGAACAGCTATGGAGAGATAAGACAGTAGCAGGAAGGATGAAGCATTGGGAATTGCCAGAAGAGTTCATTCCTGAGCTTTCAAGTTTTTGTAAAGCGCTTGATATAGCCTTCGGCTGCACACCTTTCTACTTAAAAGCTGTCGATATACTCAAAGATCATGTTGACTTTTTAAAGGTTGGTTCATACGAATTACTCTGGCTTGATTTAATCAGGAAGTGTGCAAAAACTGATAAGAAGCTTATCCTATCGACTGGCATGGGATCATTTGTTGAGATACTTAATGCAATGTCAGCCGCCATTGTGCATTGTAAATCAGGATGTAATGATGATGATAACGTCTTAGGTTCTATATCAGTCCTGCATTGTAATTCGACCTATCCTGCCAACCTTGAAGATTGCAATATGGCACAGATAGAAGTGCTTAGAAATCAATTTCGGAGATCAGTTGGATGGAGTGATCATACCACTGAGCCAGGGGTAATTTATTCTGCCATTTCATATGGTGCCTCAATAATTGAATTTCATTTGGATTTAGAAGATAAGCAAGGGGTCGAATCTAGAAGCGGCCATTGCTGGAAACCAAGTAAAATTGAATGTGTTATAAATAATATAAGCAACTGGTTGAAGACTGAATATTTCAGTAAAACCAGTTTAACACAAAAAATAGAGGAGCTAAGAAAGTCAAGAACTGACCCAACTGATGGAATGAGGCCATTGAAGAATGTCAAATCTACATAATGCCGAAATATTAATAACAGGCGGGACAGGTAGCCTTGGGCTAACCCTTGTAAAAACCCTTGTAAAATATCATTCAGAAATAAAAGGGATACGAGTCTTTTCAAGAGACGAACTGAAGCAATGGCTGATGAAGCAGGAGATCAACGTATGGTGTATCAAAAATAAGCTCTATGTGCCGATCTCTTATTTGGTGGGTGATGTAAGAGATATCAAAAGGCTTAAGATTGCGATGAGAGGGGTCACCCATGTCATCCATGCTGCTGCCATGAAGCAAGTCCCTGCCTGTGAAGAAAACCCTCTTGAAGCGATTAAGACAAATATAGGCGGTGCAGAGAACATATTAGAAGCCGCTCTTTCATGTGACTCAATCGAGAAGGTTTTAGGCATAAGTACTGATAAGGCAATATACCCTATAAATCTCTACGGGGTTACGAAAGCCGCGATGGAAAAGTTATTCATCCAAGGCAACGTTTACAGTAAAGGACATGAGAGAAAACCAAGATTCAGTTGCTGCCGATATGGGAACGTTATAGGAAGCAGAGGAAGTGTGATTCCTTTATTTAAAAGTCAATATGATAGAAATCAAGAGATAACCGTTACCGATTTGAAAATGACAAGGTTTTGGATTACCCGGCCAGCCGCTGCTCGCTTTGTAATAAATAGATTGATGTATATGGAGGGTGGTGAGATATTCGTCCCTAAAATGCCAAGTTGTAGGGTTGTCGATCTTGCCAGAATGCTTATCCCTGATGTCCCTATAAAATATGTAGGGATAAGGAAAGGAGAGAAGATTCATGAATGGCTGATAACAACTGAGGAGAGCAGCGATTTATTAGAGTTAGGTAAAAGCTATGTAATCTCTTCAAGATATCAAAACAAGCATAAGAAGTTCGCTTATAACAGCCTTAGTAATGAACGGATTTTGAAAAAAGATGAATTCCATAAAATGTTAATAGAAGAAGTATAGGAGAAAAAAATGAAAGTATTTATGTTGATTTTAGCAAGTTTAATTTTTGTATCAGTATCCAATGCAGGTGAAATATGGGATGCATTTATATCTCAGAAACCCGCACCAATGCGTCACTGCTATGGTTGTCAAGAAGATAGACGGGTGCAACAGGTCGAATCACAGTTTCAAAACAAAAATAATCGATTTGATTCTGGTGAGACTGATTCCGATGGATATGAAGGAAGTGATCCAATAGACCCCGAAGGAACTGAACCAAGGTTTTAATAAATGAATAAAATATATGAAACAGATGATCTCATATTCGTTCCTTTCTTCAATATCAATCTAAAAAATAGCAATTACTATGCTTGGATGCATGATCAGGAAGTCACCAGATATAACTCACATGGCCTCTTCCCTTATACAAAGAAAGAGGAGGATGAATGGCGTCAGGCGATTATAGATAATAAAATCATCGCCTGGGCAATAGTGAAGAAAATAGGCCCAAAAGAATTAGCCGGGCATCCTGTTAAGAGGACAGAGATGATCCATATAGGTAATGTCAGTCTTCAGAGTTTCAACTGGATTAATCGAAGTGCTGAAATCGCCATCGTAATTGGCGAGAAGCAATACTGGGGTAAGGGATATGCGACTAAAGCATTCGATATAATGATAAGTCATGGATTCATGAAATTGAATCTTCACAGGATATGGTCTGGAACGGCTTCTATTAATAACGGGATGATTAGGGTATTTGAAAAAGTAGGAATGCAATACGAAGGAACCTTTAGGGATGGAACTTTTCTTAATGGCCGTTATGTTGATGTTGTCTGCTATGCAGCGATTCAGGTGTAGGTGGCTGGTTTCCTACCTCCTTTCCCAGCCGCCTCAAGGAGGGAGAGGGCGGTTGCTCTGGGGTAGGAGTAACGCCATCTCTCTTCCTAATATTAAATGAGGAATAAAGGGAAATGAGCTATTTAAAAGATTACTCCTGGCATCACCATCATTTTTGGGTGCTAAAATCGCATTACAAGCATAGCACCGTGGCTGACATCGGCACACCCTTGGATATCCATCAGACATATTATCATGTAGAAAAATGTACTATATGTTCTGCTGAAAGAATAGTTCCAATTGTACGATATTTCCGAAATGAAATTGTGTAAGAAAGAAATATAAAATGCAAACGGGTTGTTACGTCCTTCATTTATACTGCGATAAAAGAGAAAATAGAAGATGCAAAGGTGATGAATTCCCTTACGTATATACAGCAGAATATGGGTCTACTTGCCGGGAGCAAGCTAGAAAAGATGGATGGAAGTTAGGCAAAAAAGACATATGTCCGATATGTAATAATAAGTTGTGGTTTCGCAATTAGTATACGATCCTACAACCATCTTTAAACCGTAAACACCAGAAGTAGCTCCACGATAGTATAAGGAAAGAATTAAAAAAATGTTTGATTATCATCTAATGGATCGTGTTTTAAGAAGAAAAAGTAATTTTGTCTGTGAATTTAACAAAGTTGCCAGAGAAGCCTACCAGATAAATAAAGAAAACGGCTGGTGGGATTGGGAAAGAAATGATGGCGAGCTCATTGCCCTTATGCATTCGGAGTTATCTGAGGCTTTAGAAGGTCTAAGGAAAAAATTACCATCAGATAAGATAGATGGCTTTTTGGCAGTAGAGGAAGAGCTGGCCGATACTATCATCCGTATTATGGATATGGCTATGGCAAGAGGATATAGCATCGCTGGCGCTATAGAGGCAAAACTCGAATATAATAAGACAAGAGGATATAAACATGGAGGGAAGGAGTTCTGATGGATTCACGTAAGTTAATAGAACTATTTGATGATAAGCATCGCGAGAGAATTGATGATTACAGAAGAGGTTTATTAAACCATTCAAAAAAACCTGTTTCAGATAAAATCCATGTAGCCGTCCTTGCCTTAATCGAAGTCATCGCCCCATATCTGAAAGAAGATGCTGAAATTGAAAAAATAATGAAACAATTGATCAATAGGGGGTATTAATTAATATGGAATTAGAAACATTAAAATATGGGATTGAAGAGCTAGAAAAACTCATCAGCGGATTACAGCCCGTCGGTAAACATATCTGGGATGTAATGGTAAGACAAGCGATAATAAATTCTATATTAAGTTGGGCATTCTTATTAGCGTTTTCAATAGTAATATATAAATTAATCACTTTTCTAAACAAACATTGGGAACCAACTGAAGGGTATAGTATAACCGAAAATGATCATGAGGCATTTTGGATATCCTTATTGTTTATTGTTTCTATATTTGTAATTGTCGCATTAGTCAACTTCTTAATTCATGGCTTTGATATACTAAACCCTGAATATAGAGCTATCATGGGATTAATAGGCAGAAATGAATAAATCATCAAACCAAAATCAAATATTAAACGAGATAGAAGCCATCCGTTCCTCGAATAATTCTAACTGGATGAGGATTATAAGAATCGCTCTCAAGCATGATAAAGAAGAAACTATAAAACTTCTTAAGAACATAGTTGAAATGGACGGAAGAATAAAGTCAGAAATGGAGAAACTAATTAATGAATAGGAAAAGGCTTAGTGTAAATCTAAAATCAATTATGGATATAAACCCATCCTTGTATAGCTGGATAGATAAGCAGGAAGAGGTTGATTGGGTTAGAGAAATCAAAAGTGATGATGGCCTCCCAAATCTTCTTATTTCAATTGGAAACAAGACAATCGCTGCATATAAAATGAGGGGTGCGAAGATAGAGGCTTTTCGTGCGGCGAAGAAAATGAAACTTTATAAGGAGAATGTCAGCATATTAATAGGTTTCGGCCTTGGGTATATGGCAAGGGCGATGCTTGATAAAATGGAGAAAGGGCATCATGTCATAGTCATTGAACCAGTCGGTCATGTGCTGAGACTTGGGCTATCTAATTTTGACTTCTCAAAAGAGATAAGAAATTTTGAATTAATCATCGTCGAACCAAACCCAAAAGAAATAGCAGCCGCCTTTGGTATACTTGATAATAGTTACATCGTTAATGATTGGTTGGTAACAATCAATAAGTATACCAAGCTGAGGCCAGATGAATATGGCGAATCAATGAAGTTAGTTCTCGATATCCTGAATCAGATCATGTGTTCCATTGGTACGATAGCTGGAGGGGCAGGAGCGAAGATAGCTGATAATGATATTGCTTGTCTTCCTTATGTTATCCGTCATAGAGGAGTAGCTGAACTGAAAGATATATTCAAGGATAAACCAGCAATACTTGTCAGCACCGGGCCAAGCCTTGCTAAAAATATTCATCAATTAATCGATATCAGCAAAGAAAATAAAGCCGTAATAATTGCAGTTGGACAAGCCCTCAGAATTCTACTCGCCTACGATATTAAACCTGACTTCATCTGCACGGTTGATTTTGGTGAGGTCAACATGGGGCATTTTACAGGTCTTATGAATTCAGATGTCCCACTCGTTACAATCAATAGAGCCTATGCTCCTTTACTGAAATCATGGCAAGGGCCAAAGTTCATCGTCTCTACTCCGGTGCCAGGGTTTGAGAAAACCGCCGCTGGCATACTAACTAATAAAGGCAGTCTTGAGGCAGGTGGTAGTGTTGCACATCTCTGCTTTACATTTGCACAATCACTTGGTTGTGATCCAATAACGTTAATTGGTCAGGATTTGGCTCTATCAAATACATCTCATATTCCCTTGGCTGATGCCTCCGGCAAAATTCAAATATCGGAGAACGGACAGATAGGTTGGAAGGTAAGCGATCATCGCTGCCATCTTCACAATGAAAAAGATGAAGTTTATGGTATGGGGCCAGTCCATCAAGTCCCAGGTTACTATGGTAAGCCTGTGATAACAAACCTGGGGCTCGCTTCATTTATAACGAGCTTTGAAGCGATGGCAAGCAAGTGCGAGGCAAAAGTAATCAATGCAACCGAGGGCGGAGCAGATATCCGCAATACTGAAAAGATGATGCTCAAAGAAGTCATAAATCAATACTGCAAAGAAAAGATCGACAAAACAGAATTAGAAAAGTTGAAAACTCTTGCTGATGATGGTGATGATCTTATTGAAAAAGTCATCCCCTTACTTGAAAAGGATATTGATAATCTCAATGAGGTGATAAGTCAAGGTAGAAAAGGGCTGGCAAGCGCAAGAGGATTAGCGACACTTATGAGTCGTAATAATTATAAAGCTCTTCTTAACAAAAAAAATAAGGTATTCCTAAACAAACTATTAAAAGAAAGTAAGAGTGAGTCAGAAGTCGATAGAATAAATATGAATATAATATTCTTTGAGAAATTAGTTAATCAGTTAAGAAAATCAAAATTAAAGAATATAGTCCTTCTAACTCAGAAAAATTTCGTGCATTCAGAAAATACGAGGATAGCAGCGACAAAGAATCCTCTTGTCAACGTCGCCATATATGGAGCGAGTAGAAGAATATGGCAAAGGAAGCTTAAGGTTAATGAAAAGTTCGAGCACTTTTTAACCAATAGAAAAGATGCAATGACAAGGCTTGAAAGGAATAAATTAATCTTAAATGCCGCCGTCAGTGCTGCAAAAGAACTAAAGCCTACATATAAGAAAACCCTAAAGCTGCTTAAGAAATATAATAAGAAAAAAGATGATAGTTTGCTGGTTGATAGAACACCCGAACTAATGGACCTCAGTGATGCAGATAGTTATTTTGATGCTGATAACTGGGCACATCCATTGGTTGACGCGAAGAGATGTATTGATAAAATGCTGTTACTATCCAATGCCAAGCCATCAATATGTAACAAACCATTTGATGAAGTGAAGGCAATCTATAAAAAAGCTCTCACTATGAGAGAAGAAGCGATAGAGAAAGCAAAAAAAGAAGAGTATGATAATTGGGAAGAAAGAAAGAAAATTCTTGAATATAATCGCCTGATAAAAGAAAGTAGAGAAGCTGGTAAGAATGATCAAGACTTTAGCAAAGCAGTTGAGATCCTTGAGGAGGCGAAAGAATTATTTCCAGATAATCCTGAAGCTAAGTGGGGCTTAGCCACTGCCCTACATCATTCGGGTCGATTTGATGAATCATTATCTATGTATCGAGAACTGATAAAGGAATCGCCTGATAATAACAGATACAAATTTGAGATGGGCCAGGTGCTACTTAAGACGGGGCAAACAAAGGAGGGATTAGATACATTGAAAGAGGCGATGGAATCAACCAGCGAATTCGATGGTGCCCTGGCAAATATTGGACAGATATATGAACACGCTGGAATGAATAAAGATGCCCTTAGAGCTTATAATCTTTACCTGAAAAAGTTCCCAGCGGACTATGAAGTCTTGAATATGAAAGCAGTATGCCTTTCGAAGTTGAAGAGATATGGGCAGGCCATTAAAGTATTAAAAGCCTGTCTGAAAATAAAGCCGGATTTTAAGCAGGCAAAAGAAAACTTGCAAGTATTAAAGCGGCGTGGAATATAGCTTAAAACGCTGTCATTTAGCCGAGATTAGGTTTTCTTTTTAAATTAATACCTAAGTATATTCTTAATAAAAAAATCGCGTGATCGCTTATAATATAATAAAAAAGTCACTCGATATAAGAAACCCACAAAGTGGAAGCGAGCCATGGGTTTTAAGAAACCCACCATCATCAAGCGAGCCACCAGCCGCAAGAAATCCAAGAAGTAAAAGCGAGCCATGAGGTCGAAGAAACCCAGAACCGTAAAGCGAGCCAATCCAAAAAAGAAAACCAGAAAAGTTAAGCGAGCCAACGGTTTAAAGAAACCCATATCCGCCAAGCGAGCCATGATGCGTAAGAAACCCACAGGTAAAAAGCGAGTCAAAAAGCCGAAGAAACCCAAGAAAGCTAAGCGTTAACTAACTACAAAAAAGGAATGTAACCAATGAAAAAAGAAATCAAAAGAATGGCAAGAAAAAGAACAGATGAGGTATTCCCTGAAAACGATTCACTATTTGATACTCATAGGTTAATACCGAAAAGAAAAAATGGCACATACACGGATGAAAATACGGTAATCAAAATGCCGATTGATCATCAAATTGAGCATGGGACATTTAAGCAGAGAGAAAGTGAATTTGAAAAATTAAAAAGCCTATTTGATGATAGACAAAGTTTAATGAAGTCACGGATGAAAATAGATAATGCACTACTGGCATATAAAAGGGGAACAGATGTTCCTACGATTGAAATGATAAAATTTTATGAAGAGAAAATCAAAGAATTTGTGAAGTTTGAAAATAAGAGAAAAGGGGAAATCGAAAAGCAGCTAGAAAAAATAAACCATCCTGTCGCAAACGCCATGAGGGAGGTCGATCAGGTTGGTCCGGTTATCGCAGCAGGTTGTATTATTTATTTAGACATTAAAAAAGCACGCCATCCGAGTAGTTTTTGGAAATATTGTGGATTGGATAAACCATTTTTTAGTAGGTATGAAAAAGGCAAGTCCAGCGGGGGCAATAAAAAATTAAGAACTGTTTTATATAATATGGCAAAATGTCAGGAAATGTGTTTAACGGCACCTTATAGACCAGTATACGATAATAAAAAACAAAAACTTGCGCAAAGTGAAAAAATCTGCGAGCAGACAAGAGGTACGGATGGGAAGATTAAAAAAAATGTAAAGTGGAAAGATGTAAAGCCATGTCATCGTCGAGGTGCAGCATTACGAGAAGTTATGAAACATTTCTTAGCGGATTTACACTATGTATGGTGCTGTATTGAGGGGATTGAGCCTTCGAAGCCATATGCCGAAGCACAACTTGGAAAACATAAAACTATTATGCCAGAAGAAAGAGGGTGGATTTTTTAATTAAAGCGAGCCATCCTATCTAAGAAATCCAAAAGCATAAAGCGAGCCACCAGCATCAAGAAACCCATGATGCAGAAGCGAGCCATTGACCGCAAGAAACCCAGGAAGTAAAAGCGAGCCATGTTTATCAAGAAACCCAGTATCGAGAAGCGAGCCATCTGATTGAAGAAACCCATTAAGTTTAAGCGAGCCAGCGCTGTTAAGAAACCCAGAAGGTAAAAGCGAGTTATCAAATATTTTAAGCACCACCTGAGTTATCAACACTCGCATCAACAAAACCAATTAAACGCCAATTGGTTCCACCGTCACAGACCCATTGTGTTACATCTCCCGAAGCGGTAGTAATATCAACCGAGCTACCATAGAGATTAGTACCTGTCGTATCAAAGACAATCGCCGCCTTTGATATGACAGTTATTATCTTCCCATCCTCTCCATCATCAAAGTCTGTAATTGTAAGCCCTGAGGTCCCAGTTCTGAAAACATTATAACCTGCAACACTTGGGGTTGCATCTGTAGCTCCAAAGGTGGCCACACCAGGCTTTAAAGCACTCAGCAGTTGATCCTGGCTGTCGGTGGCAGCAGTCTTCAGTGTTATCCCGGCATCCTCTATTACATTGGCTATTTCCTCTTGAATAGCATTAAGCCAATTCTGCTCTATCGTTGTCCCAGGTGGACCGTCCGTAAACGAATTTGATGAGTGATTCTCACCTTCTGTTCTATGCATTTTTAACCCTCAAGATTGCTATTTGTATCATCATAATTATTGGAAGCAGCCTGCAGCACAACCCCTGTATTAGACATACTTTCACAGGTATTGCCTATCGCTGAAGTATAACTACAATAGGAACCGTTGATGCCATAGGTGCCATTTTTTAACGTATTTCCGACAAGGCTGAAAAAGCTCAACCCACCTGCATCAATTGATTGCAGCAGGATATTATCTGAAAGATCATCATCCCTTTCACACATATTTCCTGACACCGTACCATGCTTTATCGTTACACCAGTCAAGCAATAGATCCATATACATCTTGTATTTGCCGCTGATACTCCCTTTATAGTATTATTATCAACTTTAACCATACTCATATTCGCCCTTGGTGCATAGACGAATATCCCATGAGTACCAGGATCTTCAATATAATTACCAGTTATCTGAATCCCTTCAAACGGTGTATCATTATTATATATGGTTTCTTGTGATACATAGATAGCCGCATTCCCAGCCGTACCACATCTGATAACTTTATTATCTTTTATATGAGAAAAAGATGGAAGATCGCCATTATAGACAATAGGCCTATGATCTATACCTTCCAATTCAGTCCCAATTACAGTATTGCCAGTTATGGTTGCATTGACGCCACTATACCTTATCCCTCTTTGTATAGTTCCATCACTATTGCCTGACTGAATAAAGTTATCAGTGATGCTTATATGATCCGCCATTGCATGAGTTTCCATTCCATAATCTCTACAGGCACGAATTGTATTCTTATGAAATGTAATAAACCTACTCGGCATCAAGCTAGATCCAGCATCAGTTCCAGTCCTATAATATTCAACATGATTATGGGCTACCAATCCATTTGCACAGCCGCCGACTTGAATCCCATAACCATTAGCTGCCGGGGAATTACCAGTGAAGGTATTGCTTTCAATCTTAAAATTAATTGTTCGATAGAGACCAATTCCATTTGTTTCAAAATCGTTAAATACACAATCTTTTATTCTAACATTCTTCGCCCATTGGGTTATAATACCATATTGGCTACCACCACTACCCGAACCAGTCGCCGTCACACCTCTGATGAATATATTTTCTTTCAGAGACATAACATCTATCTTAGCACTATCAACGGTATAGTAGGCATAGAGCAAAGTATCGCCAAGATCGACACTCGCTGCGTTGACGTTTCTAATATAAACCCACTCGCCATTATAGGTACTATTCTGCTGATCCCATATCTCATCATCTCTAACAACTGTCCAATCTCCAGCGGTGAAGAAGCCCGCCGCCCCTGCGACTGGAATATTATCAGCTCCAGCTAAGACATTTGATGTTAGTGCCTGTGCAGCACCTTGTGATCCTAAGACATGAAATAGATAATCACCATTTGGTGCATTGGAGAAATCTATCGTCCCGCCATACCCTTCAAATGTAATATTATTATTAAGGGTAAGGGTGGCATCAGCTCTAAAGTCTCTATGATTAGCATCTAAAATTCCACCACCAACCATCGATGTGAGAGCATTATTAATGGCGGTCTCACTGTCGGTTGCTGCTGATGGGTCAGCACCAAACCATTCAGGGAATAGCCTCCCTTTATTAGTAAAGGTAATGCTATCAGCGATAGTGCTGCCGAATACTTGCTGATTCGTTGGAGCTAAAATCTGAGCAGGATTATCAAATGTAAGCGTTCCAGTTCCTCCGAATACAGCTCCCCTTTGAGGTTTAATCGAAACATTACTTGGAACCACTGCAGCAGTATTGACAGTGTAGGTTGTACCAGCCCCTGAGTTGACCAATACAATAGTCGCCTTATCAACACCTGCCTCATCTATGCAATCCTTCAGTGTTTTCAAGCTACCTGTTGCAACTACCCCTTGATCTCCTTCAGATGCATCGGCATACAAATACTTACCAACCAGGACCGATGATATAAGCTGATCTCTTGATTCGGTTGCTTCAGTCTTAAGAGCCTGACCGGAATTCAATATGAGAGATACAATTTCTTCTTGGATTGCATTCAACCACTCATGAGTTACAACGGTCCCAGGTGGGCCTGTTTGAAATAGCTTTACACCATCGACCTCATTATAATCTGCGCCTTCAATTCTATGCATAATAAATTATCCTTCTTATACACCAGTGACTGCCCAGTTACCGGTACCATCAAATCTCCATTTATAAACGCTATCAGCTGTAACTGTGCTACCTTCAACATAGCCAATAATGCCAAGGGTGCTATCACTAGTCCCAGGAGTCGTATCAATGCTCCCTGAATTAACCGTCGCGGCCGACTGTAAAAAGACCGGCTTTCCAACATACCCACTCAATCTTGAAAGCCCGCTGTCGTATATTAGGCCTTTTCTCAATACGATTATGCTGGTATTATTTGATGCGTAACTATCTGCCGCGATTCCTCTTGCCGGGTTTGCAGCAGAGTTTGACAGATCTGCCGGAAACCAGCATCCTGACTGAGCATCATAGGCAAGCGGCATCCCAAAGCTTGCACTATAATCGGAATGCAGGACTTGACTATAATCATGCCAGCCTCTTGTAGTCTTATCAGTCGTGATATTTCCAACCGTAGGGCCACGCCAAAAATCACCGGAATTAACGAACTCACTCTGCATCACTGTTACAACAAAATCTCTTAGATCTTGAGCACTGATCTGACCTGTCACATTATCTGCGAATAAGGCCAGAATCGCTGCCCTTGTTCTCTGGGTATCTGCCATCTTTAAACTCCTCTCTCTTCTTTATTTAGATTTGTTTATCAAAGCTGCTATCAAAAGCAGTAAAATCAAAAGCTCCGCCACCATAATAGACATAAAAAGCAGTCGAGAATGCCTTAGTAAATGCACCATTATAATAGGCTGCATCACTATAGATACTATCGAAAGCGCTACTAAATGAACGATCAAAAGCATATAAATAATAGTTATATATTATCCTTGTGTGAGCCGGTTTCAGTCTATCAAGGATGCATCTTATAATACTACTACCAGCTATCCTAAGCAGCCTATCACCGGCCACGCTAACATCAGCTCTAAAATAGATCCAGTCATCAGGAGCTATATTGATTGAAACTTGCCAATAAAATATATTATTCTGGTCACCACATGCTTCTCCGCTCACGCCATTTCCAGACCAGAATGGTTTAAACTCAGTTATATCAATCGTGCCCCATCCAAGCTCTTCAACTAAATCAAGATAGTACTGCTTATTCAAACCGCCAATCTCAATAAGTTTGCCATGCGCCATATTACGACGCTCTTGAATCGTCATTCCTTCTTCAAAGCATTCATCGGGCAAACCGAGATCGTTCTCATGATCTGTTAAAAGCTCAAGTGTCGCCCTTGTATCTCTTTCTACTCTCAGATCATAGGTACGAACATCTATCCTTGACAGCTCCTCTGATTCAGAATGGAGAAGTTGATCGAGAATAGAGCCTTCATCTCTATTCCATGCCTTCCCTTTCGGTAGCAGACCTAATAGGAGATTTTTGTAATCAGACGAGCTTCTTTTTTTCATCGATTAATAATCATTAAAGGTTATCGCCCCAAGAGTATATATCTGATTCTCAGGCACTGTGATATCAGCCGCAGGAGTAGTAAGGCTGTGATACTGTTCACCACTTGCAAGGCTGATGGCTTCACTCAATTTTGATATTCTAATGGTCTCCCCTGGCCCACCATTTCTTAGGAAGAAATCAGTTAACTCAGCCGTAACTGCGTTTTGAACTGTGACTGTATTTGGATAAATATTAATCTCAAAATTCTGAGTAATCTCGGTGATCTCGAAAACAAATAAACCAGGCTCGGCAGTTATCGGACAACCTATCGTCAAGCCAGTAGCAGGGTCTTCATGCTCTACCAAATAAGCACGCACAAGCGCCCTCGTGGCTGCTGATGGAATATAAGGAGTACTATCATCCATCACAAAAGTAACCCCTATAGTGCCTATGCCTTGATACTCAGGAAAAGTCCAAACCCTTGTGACACCAGGATACTCAAGTGCCCATGCCTCATAATCGTACTCGCAACCGCCATGTGGAGGGTTGCGCTTTCTTAAAAGTACTCTATCTCTTAATTCAGCATCAGTCTCTTCATCAGCCCCACCTGTTATACCACCGCTTGCCACAGTCGCCTCAGTATCAATACCAACAATAGGAGATACGAAGATAAGAGTACCTCCAGAATCTTCATTGCCATCTTCGCCAGCGGTTGAAGCGGTTACGGTTAATGTTGCTGTACCACCAGCAACTGTCACATCCTCATCAACCGTATATCTCTGTCCTGTCGATGATTGCAGCTCAGTTCCCGCTGGAATAACTGTACCAGTTGTCCCAGTGGCATCTACTTCACCGGTTGCCGCCACTGCTGCCGTTCTTGATAAACCATATTCGTCAGCTATTGCTTCAAGTCCCTCAGCATCAGCATGGGCGGCGAATAATTGCTCTGATTGATAGTCGAGGTATTCATATAGAAGATGTACCGCGCCAGAATAAACCCTTGCCATAACTCTTAGAACAGATCTTCTCAGGAGAGAGGTTGCATCCTCAATCCTTGTTTCGAAATCTGATTCAATCCTATCGACAATCTCTTGTAATGTGGGCCTTTCAAAGGGCATAATATGAACCTTTAAATTTTAATTTTAACAGCTCTCATTTAGCCTATATTAAACGATCTCTATCTAAGTAATACCTTAGTATTACCCCTAGTTTAAGAACTGAGCAGTCCATTGATCAGTAAAATTAAATGTTTCCTCTTCACCATCTGACTTATAGATCTTAACACTGAAAGCTAACACATCAGAACCAACTACTCCCTGTCGTTCAACTTCAACCTCAACCTTGACTGCAACTCCATCATTTATCAACCATTGCAGTGATTCCTCAATATACAGTTTAGCCCTTGCCAGAGTTTCAGGGGTAGTTTTTGAACGCTCCAAAAGCCAAAGTTTTGAACCAATTTGATCCTGTCCCATGCTGGTAGATTCTGTCGTCAAATCACCCCACCAACCTCTTCGATCTGGATTTTGTGAATCAGGAAGATCGTCCTCACTGCTTGCTCTACGGTCTGAAAAAATACTGATTATTATTGCGGTCTCTAAACCAGCATCACCAGTCAGATCACCTTCTGCATAGAGAAGATCACCTTCAAGAAGTTGCTCATCCCAGCTTATCTGAATATCTTTTGGCATAATTCAGATCCCTCTAACCTTATCAGTACAATGAGAACCAGTTGACATTGTAGAAGTAGGTACGCCTGTATTGCTCGGGCCACTGTCGACCCCGCTATGAACATGGTTATTAAATAATGTAACAAATCTATCATCAACAAATCGTCTCAGGGCAGCTATAGATGTACTGCCAAGAAGGATGTTTGATCCTGCCGTTACCATAAAATCAGTTCCGCAATCAGTTATCTTATCGCCACCAACTGAAATATCACTATCTCCTCCTATATCAACATCCTCATCACCAGATACATCGACATCCAGGTCAGCACATTTTATATTTAATATCCTGCTTCTTTTCAAATGGACTCTAAAAGGAGTCGTATGATCCTCCTCAGTATAAAGAACGACTTCGCCTTGGGTTAAATAATCTGGCCTGTAACGGCGATCATGCACCACTATTACTATCCCATGATCACGATTGCCATTAATGAACCCGGCCAACGCCTCGGCGTTCTCCCAAGGGTAGGTAGAGAAGCCATATTCCTCAAATCTTTCTAAATCAGTTACTATCTCATCAGCCAATAATTTTAGCTGGAGCTTTTGTGTTGTTTCACTATCATTAATGGCTGCAACAATAGCCCTGCCAATCAGTAGAAAAATTTTCCTCTGAATTGGTGCTAAAAATCTTTTTATATCTTGTAATCCAACCAAAATTACTCCCAATCATATTCGCCAAGATTTTCAACCGTGACAGAATCAGGTCCATATAACCTCTTCGGTCCTTCGTAATCAAAACTGCTCTTTTTATCAGCCTCTATCGACGCATCCAACAATTCATAGGTAGTGGGATCAACGACGGTAAGGGTCACCTTCCTTCCTTCATCAGATGACAACCTGTAATCAATATCGCTTATTAGATACTCGCTATCTATTCCAAAATAACTATCCCTAATCCTAACCTTTCCATTCAAAGGCCATGGTTTACCATTGCTTTGTAACCAGCCTTGTAATTCATATCGATAGGCTCGCGATTTACCAAAACGAAGTCTTGATTCCCACCTGGCTCTATTCTCACATTCCTTATTGGTAGTCATTGATTCACTTAGCAGAACCAATGGACGATGGCGGAGAATTATATTATCCTCGGCCGTCCCTTTCGACTGAACTATTGAAGCCAGATCCTTATCATCATTTCCCTTCCCTTGTCCTTTAACAATATATTGATCGTATCTTTCAAGATTAGATAGAACAGCCTCACCTGAAAGGACATTCCAACCTATCTCAATATCATCACTTGCTCGCTCTGCACCACCCGCCCTTGTTAAAGTAAGATGACCATCTCCATAACTGACAGGCAATATGGCTTTCTTAAGACATACTTTTACAATCAGATCAATAACCCTATCGCCTTCATTGCTTTTAAAGGTTGGAACAACATATGCAGCATCGCTTTCAACGTCTTCATCAACGTTGACTATAATATCAAAGTGATCGCAAAGTGACTGAACGATGGAAAGGATTGTCTGCTTTATCCACTCATTTTTATAACCATCATAATAATGGCAGCAGTCAATCAAATCACCCGTTGCATCTCTACCGGCGAAATTCAATGAATGTGATATCGCATCATATCTGACATTCATCTCATCAATATATCCTTTGGCAATCAAAGCTTGATTAACCTCTATACTGCAAGGTTGGCCCAGCTTTATCGGCCAACGATTTGCATCGCCCGGATACTTATCAGATATAAGAAAACCAAATGTAGTCGTCAAATTATTAAGGCTCTTAACAACCTCAATCTCTTTCCAACCTTCATATCTAAGGCCTTCAACAACCAGTACTATTTCACTATCTCTATTAGGCATTCAATATATCTATCGTCTCATTACCTGGGAGAAATCCTGGATGATCCACTTTTGATATTTGATTTCTCTTATATATTTCTGAACCACGATCAAGATCACCATACTTATCATATGCTACTGAGAGTGCGTTTTCGCCATATGAGGAAACATAGTAATCGAGGGCCTGAGCTAAAGTAGCGCCAATCTCAATCATTGACTTAACAAAATCTCTTCTTAACTGCTCAAGAGCATGATAGCTACTATTATCTCCAATCCTTACACCATAATCTTTATAAGGTTCACTCGCCGCCTCATTACCAAGCTTCAACAATTGGCTATCCATTGCATCTGTTATCTTCTCCATGATAGCCTTTAGATCCCTGTAACCTTTATAATCTATTCTAATAGCTATTCTGGTCGCGATGGATATAGCTTGATTACGTGCAAGATTAATAAGGAATATTCTATTAGCAGCCTGGCGAGCTCTGGTTGGAGTCGTAACAGTGATAGGAACTAATGTTCCGCCATAGGGGCTGGTTGAAGTTGTCTGCCCACTATCATCACCAAAAGCATTGCCTGCGATATGCATAAGGGCCTCAACCGCGGAGCTGCCAAGAGCAAGAGGCACAACCTTTGAATCAGGATTAATTCCAGTCGCCCTGATCACATCACTACACTCACCATATATCTTTCCTATAACCCTGCTGCCTTCAAGATTAACTATTCTGATGAACGAACGGACGGCGGTTACGATGGAGCTACCAACTCGGCAGGGATAAAGGAGGTTATCAAGTATCTCATCATCCTGTTCATCAACAATTGCCTTCGCCTCATTCACGCCTGCATCAAGAGTATCCTGAATTGAATTTAAAGTTGATTTGACCATCTTGAAGAGTGATTTTGTATCATTCTCCATACTATCTTTAACCCAATTTGGCTGGTCATCAACTGTATAATCACTCCCAAATGAATCCAAAAAGTAGTTATCAGCATAATCCGCTGCCTCATCCATATTATCTTGAGGCGCGACTTGAGGCCTTGGGTATAGATTCTCCCCTGCGATAACAAAAGACATAGTGAATCGAACCATGCCACCTTCACTGAAGTCTTCTCTTATCGATGACTTACCTACTACATTGACATTTTGAGTGCCAAGAAAGGGATGAATAAGTAGCCCTGGGCCTTTTTCTTTCAGGGCTTTTATAAGATTATTTCTTTCAACAAAATAATTGTAGAGATTCTCTTTCCTCTGAACTATGTAGCCCTCAATGGTGAACCCATCAGCATCCAGACCCATATCCTCAACATATGGCATCTCCCTCAGTGGATATTGGTGCACGACATTCCTGCGGCCAATTGAATATTCATGGCCTGTGACAAAGAATTTAATACCTCTGAAGCTGGCATCAAATAACTGAGTTCTCCATCCGCTTAAAGGTATACTATTAAAGAATTGTTTGAGTGCCATTATGCTCCAGCCCCTGCTAGTACTGTTCTTCCAATATAACCTTCACTCACAACCTTTACTTTCGAATCACCTTTTTTATTCTGAACTTTTTCAATCGTCGCTGTTGATCCTTCCTCCGCCATCACCTTAATTGCTACTTCGGTTTGGTTTAAGCCGCCAGCAGCACCTCGCCCAAATGCCCCCATATCTCTCCCGCCGACAACAGGTGAACCAAAGCCAAGAAATCTTCCAACCTTGCCTGCTGCCCCACTCACAAATCCACCTATATTTTTAAACATATCTTTTAAATCATCCCAATAAGCAATCAATCCAATTACAACGGCAGTCAAGGCAGCTATTCCAGCAGCTATGGCCCCTATGGTTGCAATAACTGGTGCACCTAAACCAGCGATGGCTCCAATTGCAGTAGCAAGAAAACCAAACAATATGATCAGAGGTGGCAATATCGCAGCTAATCCTGCAATGACAGTTATCAAAGTTTTAACCCAAGGAGGAGCCTCGGCAAACTTCCTGAGCAGTTTCGTTATAAGTTTTAGAATTGATTGAACCCATCCACCAAATTCACCTTCAACAAAAGAAATTTGAACAGCTTCCCAAGCTGCTGCTAACTCAGCAAGTGTACCAGGCATACCCTTCATAGCAGCATCAGCAACCCTTGCCGCCGTCCCTGTTTTCTCCATCCTTTTGATAAGATCAGCAAGAGCCACAGCGCCTTGCCCTACCAAGTTACCAATCGCCTCGCCAGCTCGTGGACCAAGTAGAGCAATCATATCCATTGTATCGATTCCTGCTTTTTCTAATTCCGCAATAATCTCAACGATACTTTTTAATTCTCTTCTGCCATCTTTGAAATTCCATATCTGGGGATCACCCAATTTCTTGAGCCCTTTTACGATTTTATTGGTTGGCGCACCTAACTTTACAAGTGAATTTCTTAACCCTGCACCAGCTCTTGATGCCTGGACACCTGCATTACCCAGAAGCCCAAAAGCACCCGCCGCCTCCTCGATACTTAACTTTGTATCAACTAAAATTCGACCAGCATATGAAAACGACTGCCCGATCTGCTCAACACTTACATTTGATGATGTGGCGGCATTAGCAAGGACATCAGTTGCTCTTGACAATTCATCAGTAGCAAGGTTTTGAGATTTCATTATATTGGTAACAATATCGGCGGAAGTCGCTAGCTCTAATTGACCAGCGGCAGCAAGTTTTAAAACTTGCTCAATACCACCTATTATTTCTTCAAACTCCATGCCAGACATAGCCATGAAGTGCATACCTTCTGCTACCTGCTTAGCGGTAAAGACCGTCGTTGCACCAAGTTCTTTTGCCTTATTAGTTAAATCTTCAAAATTCTTTCCTTGTATATTAAGTATAGCGCCAACCACATTCATTGACTTCTGAAAAGCAGCAGCAGTTCTTACCGCCAAACCACCGAATAGAGCAAGAGGAGCAGTAAGACGAAATGACATCATACCACCAACTTGCCGCATCTTTCTACCAGCCACATCCATTGATCGACTAAGGCGCTTTAATCTTGTATCAGTTTTCTCAATAGGGCCAGCAAGATTATCAAAAGCACGGCCAACACGACGAATTGGGCCAGTAGCTTTATCAATCGCTCTAAATACTACACTCAGATCATAGGTTTTTGCGACCATATTCTCGCTCTATTTCTTTTGTGATTTCTTTCGCCCCTTCAACCCAAAAAAGAAGTTCGTCCATATCCATCTCCCATAATTCAGATGGTTGGAAATGATAAAAATGAGCTATCGACCAGACGACTCGGGGCCAGTCTCCTGGTACTGTTCGAAAAAATCAGCTATAACCTCGGATATGTTCGGTAGGTCTTCGAGATCAATTTCATCTGCCTGCTGCTCTGTCAAATTAGAAAGGGCGGCGACAATAGGGATCATCTCAGTAGCAGTCAGCCTAATTTCTTCACCTTGTGATGCAGCGGTCATCACATGCTTAGGCATAGCTCGGAGATGCTTTGCTTTCAGCCTTCCAAAAACAAGCTCGGTAATTTTGAGTCCATCTGGTTTATCCACATTCAAAGGAATAGGATACTTTAATTTAACTATTACTTTTTCTTTTGACATTTTTTACTCTCCCATTTTTATTTATTAATTATTCTTCTACATGCTCTGTCCAATACGGGCCTTGAAACATAACGGAAGTTTCACCATCACCTGCCGTCAATGAAAAGTTTCTCAAGCAAGTAGCACCTTCCATAATATAGACTTTGCCGCCACCTGCGGCTCTAAAGATAACAGTCCCATCTTCTCTGATTTTTGCAAGATCACTCAGTTTAACATCACTTCTATCTGTGATCGTAACCTCGCATTGTGCCATAATTGGACGCTCAACAAATCCATGTGGGCCGGAGTCACCCTGAATTGCCTCAAGCTCAAAGTTTGGTTCACCGGAAATACCGATGCCACTTGCCACCGCACCAGCTTTATTCAGCAAAGACTCACCATTAACTAAAACCTCAACTCTTCCTGTTATTCTTGCCATCTTTTTATTCTCCTTGTTGCAAAATTAAAAAGGTCTACCGTTACAATTCTCATTGTAAGCAGTAGACCTTCTTCGCGTTGTCTCACTCTGCTTTAAAAATCGATTTTAACGGCTCTCATTTAGCCGAGATTAAACGATCTTTTTGAATTAATACTAAGATATTACCTATAGAATAAATTGCACGACACCAGCCAATACCCTAAACTGGTTAATCAAGTCGGCCGGCAGCAATACGTTAACTCTATTTCTATCTGCAATATCTCTCTCGACAACTATATTCTCAATGAAGTTATCAAGATTTTCAATCAAGCCCTGATCCCTCAATAGAGCGAATAATGCAATAGTCTCTTCTTTGACTGTTCTGGGGGTCGCCACCTTGCTGCCAGGTTGAACAGGGAAGGAATCATCAGCTAATTTAAACCTTGGAATAATGAACCGATTTGTCATCCTGGTCTTATACTGATATCTGATTTCACTCAGAGTAGCTAAGGTCTGAATATCAAGATAGCTTGGGTCAGGAAGACCAAGTGCATTTGATTGATAAGTAGTAATGCATCGCTCGATCAGGACGTTGCCTGAAGCATCAGTCACCCAGGTTGCAATACCATCATAAAGCAGGGTATCTCTCTCTGCCCTTGTAAATCTATTTTCTGATGGAGGAGCGAGAATTCCCTTAAGCTTCAAGTAATGGAGAGGCCTGGCAGGATCGTTATTTAGGTTCCACGCTGCGACTGCCCCTAAAGCCGCAGCCCACTCTTCGGGACACGTGGGAGAGTCGTTAAACCCGATTATCGTATTATGAGGGCTGTTGCGTGCATTGCCAAGGGTCGTCAATCCTGCCAGACTGTTCCTTGCCGCCGTAAATCCATGACCTTGCAGATCTTCGAGTGGTTCAAATCTATCTTCCAGCTCATTCTCTATCTCAACCAAGTTGGCTGTCTGTGTGAACGGCTGAATGATATAATGAAACTGATCATTATCAATCACTGCCCACACATCTCCAAGATCGGGGTCGGTGGCTCCGCCTGCAAAAGAAGTATAATAGCTTAGAATCGGATTACCAGAGAAACAGCTTGGGGTTGATTCTCCGGCATAGTAATTATGCCTCACATTGATATAATTACCAACCGTGCCGCTGTTGACTGCACTCAATCCAAGATCACCTTGACTTACCGTAGCAACCACAGGAAGGTTAGAATAGCTGACATTAATCATTGATGCAAGGGCGGAGGCCATCGCTTGCCCGGACATCCCTGAAGTAAAAGTGATCTCAAGTTTGGTACCATTTATCATCAGATACCAGGGAGTAGCGGCGGAGATAATATCAGAATAGATTGCATCTGAAAACTGTATCTCGGCTGATGCTGCGGTGCCAGCCACCCCGCTTCCAATTGCCATTGCATAGAGCTCAGTATTCGGATTGTTATCTTTAAATACATTACACATACGAGCTAGATTGGAACCTGGGCCAAAATAGCCATCAGCGAGATCATCCCTTGATATCGCCATCAGGGTATCGTAAGCGGCCGTTCCTGCGGCGATCTTTTGGCCTATGATCAAAACCTTATGAGGGTTCTGAATAAGCCCCTGCAATGCCCTCGAATTGTCAATTTCGATGTATGCGCCAGGCGTCCGCAGGGAGTCTGGGATATTATTGAATGATATTGCCATTGGTTAATCCTCCACTTTTTTTCTTTTACTGGCGATTGATTTCTGAGATGGTGGCTCGCCAATCTTAACACCGCCATCCTTGATTCTCCTCCGCCAATATCTTCCTTCTCTTCCAATCAGAGGTTTTAATTCTCCTTCTTTTAAGAGAGGGTTCTTTGTCAGCGGATCTCTGACAAGCAATCCTTCATCAGGAATTAGGTATGCAACTTTTACTTTCATATCCTTTAGCCCTTTGTCATTGTGTATATGTATCGAATATTGGAGAGAACCCTTTACCAAATTCACCAGCATTTGGATTCTCGGTAAAATCAATCAATTGTTCCATATCAGGAGCAAAGGCATTTACAGGTAGATTGCCAACTGGAAGGTTAGCGCTCGGCGATAAGACATACTGGGCAAAGATCGTATTAAACCAATCCAAATCCTCAGTATTATCTGCAATACTTTCACCAAGTCTCATCGTAAATTCAAATTCAAATTGATACCAAAGCCAAGCCCTGTTTATTTCTATCACCCTCCCACCACGGTAATAAATTAGGCTCTCTGCTTGGTCCATCTTCCAGCCAAGTATAGCGTTAAATAATTCCTGCCTAAATGAGTACAAGGAATCATAAGCGGTAAGCCCTGTCTTATCTTTCTGAGAGGCGTCATTTTTAATGGCAGCGATGATAGCAAACCGCTCTGTCACAACCTGATTAATATGGTTATCGTATTCATTCGGCGAGCAAGTCTCTCCCAATTGTATTACGAAAGCAACCTCTTCCCTTAGAGTGCCATCAAGAGCCATAGCCAGCTCAGCAGCACCAGCAATCTTATTGCTGAATCTTGTATCTGCCAATCTAAGTTTAAGGACTACTGGGGCAATTTGCATAATTATAAATTTCTATCAAAGGGCTCAGTTACTGCATTAAATCCAACTATTCCTATCCGCTTTATAATATCATCCTGGTGCTCCTCAACCGCAGGCTGCAACCAGGGTCGCGGCTTCATTCTCTTCGTCCCTGTCTCAAGATATTTACCGTATGGTGCGCCACCATATGTACCAATCTCAACCTGCATATATTCAGTGTCATACATTATACTTCTGGCTAATTCGCCGGTGTCTATAGCAGGTGGATTATAAGGGAGGGAAGGACGATGGCGAACTTTCGTCTTACCACTCGTATAATAATAGGATGCCCGTTTGGTATTTCTCATGGATCTAAGAATTGTATTCCTAATGTCATTAGCTCCAATAGTTAATGTCTTTGTTATAGCATCAGGAAATTCATCAACTTGCTTTGCTAAATCTCTCCCTATCTTTGCAAGCTTCTTATTCAGACCTCTAAGCGCCTTGGAATCAATCATAGTGAAAACCCTGTACCACGCTGTTCAATCTCCTCCGCTGATATCTCAAAATACTCCCTTTGCTCTTTATGATCAACAATATCATGAATACGGAAAAGACGACCTTTCACCGTTGTACTCTGCTGCATGAATAAAAAGTAATTAGATTTGATCATTATTAGATCTTCCATCGAATCAAATCCATCACCAAATGAATTCTTAAATTGTTTTCCAAGAGAGGCAATTGCCATCCGCCTTACAATAAACTTATGAGTTGTACCTATCTCTGTCTGAACTCCTCTTACGTATTGGGCATACATTGACTCGCCAGCGGTTACTGGTTTTACACCCATCCAGACAGTTAAAAGGGTATTAAAGCTGAAATCAAACCCACCATCATCATTCGCTTCCTGAACTGGCATACCAACTTGAACTCGCCATTTTAATTTTGGTATCAACCAGGTCATACATCAGTATCTCAACACTCTAAAGAGATCAAGAGCTTTTCTTGCTTCAGGTGGTGGATTGCTGGTATCAATCTGTCTATTCTCATAGACAGAAGCGACCCATAACTTCAGCCCCATCCTTATAGGGCTTGGGACCTTTTGATCAAATGTCCCATATCCTGCATAATACTCAATTAAATAACCACCATGATAACGGGTGGTATTGGTAGGAGCAGTGACACCGTTTTTTATAACAAGCTTACCTGGGACTGATTCAGTAATAGCATAATAGTTGTTTGAGCTATATTCAGTCTCAGTATCATCTTCATCAAGAGTTGCAACTTTGATAATTGACAACAATGGAGGACGCGGAAGATTAATAACCTCATCTGGCCAAAAGTCCATTACCAGTCTGATTTTCTGCTTAATAAAAGCTCGACCAAGATAACTTTCAGCACTCTTCCTGACAACCTCTATAAAATCCTCGATAAGGCTATCTTCATCATTACCATCTATTCTTGCAAACTCTTTGACATCAGCAACAGAGATAGGCTCTATGGAAGGCTCCTCAACAACCTTCCATAGCCTATTGCCATCATCAGGTTCGGGAGCTTTTAAAATGCTCCCACTCTTCAGCAAATCACCCATTTACTTCCTCTTTTTCTTCAGTTCTTTCTTAATGCGGGTGATTTCCTCATCCGAAAGTCCTGAAGCAGGTGCCCTGGCATAGATGCCAATCTTCTTTGCAGTTTCGATGATATCTTTTGACGATACATCCAGTTCCTCTGCCAATTGATATACACGAACAACAAAGGTCTTCTCATCCTCATCTTTATCAACTACTGGCTTTGGTACTGAGGCATTCTCTGGAGCTACATCAACCGCAGCATTCTGTGGGGCGGCTGATACCGCCTTCCTTTTCCTTACCTCGACATGTTCAGCAGCCTTAATATTGATGAAGACATCTGCGAGTTTATCAGGGAGGTCGTATTCATAACCTCCCTGATAGATACAAACACGCATACCGTCTGGGGAGCCTTCTATCGAATAATTCATTTTGACTTTTTTCAAAACGCCTCCTTGATTATTCGTCTATATCGCCAAATTCACCAACGATGGCCCAAACATTATCAAGAGGAGCCACAAGATGGATACCACAATCAGAGGCGACTGACGCATGCATCTCAAATCCACTAATCGCCGTCCCATCAGAGCCAAGCAGAATACAACCAGAACAAGATACATCTATCTGAGTACTGGCTTCTGTAAATGTCCCTAACGAGTCGCCTCTAAGAAAGATCCAGACATCTCGACCTGCCGAGCAGGATGTCAACCAAAATGACGCACTCACAACTGTTGAGTTTGCGTATATGGTTACCATCTTAACATTCTTTGGAAGGTTCTTTGTTGGTAAAACAGTGGCGGCTGCGGCAGGGGTAATTTCAACGGCTGTCTGATTACTGACAAGTAACTGCCTTGCATCTAAGCCAGTAACATCAGCGCCTGCGAATTCTAATACACCAGCCGATTGAACGACAAGTGCATTACCACCCCTCTCGTTATAAACTAAAGTCTGATACGTTTCATCAGGCATTTTATAAATCCTCCTAGCTTTTTATAGGCTTAATGGAGAGCATAATATATCAGCCCTCCATAGCCTACTTCTTTGGCTCATTAAACAAGAACGCTTGCTGGCCAGTTGGCAGGTAAGCCAAGTACTGCAAGAGCATTCAGAGGCACATACGATATATTCGTCGATGCACTGATGACAATCCTGACGTATCTTTCCATCCCCTTGTAGCCAATGACATGAGGATAACTATCGGTTACCATCTGCGCCTGGCTCGTTACCGAGATAGCAATATTGAGGATTTCACCGGAAGCCCCACCTGTCAAGGCGGGAATGCTCAGCGGAAAGCTCGCTCTTGTCAAAGCATCCAGGGCCAACCAGCTTGCCATTGTATAGACTGAATACAAGCGCGGCAAATCAATACCAAACACATCACTTGCAACACAGTCTTGCCATGCATCGATACCAGCCGCTGACTGACTTGCCTTCTCGATATATACATCCATCGGGTCCACGAAACTGGCAAGAGATATGATACTATGCTGAATAACGATAGCACATGTCTCATATCCTTGAGTGTCGATTGTGGCGCTGGTAACAGCCGCAACACTGGGATCTGCATAATGTGGTTCGATAATTTCAAAGAACTTGAAATTACTTCTACCGTCTCTACGTCCACCCATGATTTATTCCTCCTTGGTGTGGTTTATTTTTTATTCAATAATGAGAAGCATCATTTAAAAATGCTTCTCATCAAAGTTTTAATCTATTAGACTGAGATTATACCAAGTTTAATTGCCTGAAAGTTAACGACATCGCCGCCAACTCTCTTCCTGGTATAAAACTCAACAAAGGGCTTCGCGGTATAAGGATCTCTTTGAACCGTGACACCCATACGATCAACGATAACATAAGCCTCTCGCCAATCAGCAAGAGCTACTGAAAGAGCACTTGCAGCGACGGTCGGCATTGTCGTTGACATTCTCACGGGTAGACCCAGAATGGTACTTCCTGCGGGGTCATCGGCCAATCCTGGTTTCCAAATATACTGCCCGTTGCCGTCTTTCAGATACATGGCATCGGCAACGGTCAATCTATTCATCAGCCAGGTTCCTCTGGTCAGAAAGTCTTCAATCAAGCTATACTTGACCGCGATGAAACCATCGGCAGTTAAAGCGGTTGCATTTTGCATCGCCACCTGCTCAACCTGACCATAATTGACACCATCGCCATAAGACTCAAAACCTCTCGGTTGATTGACGCCATCGCCGGTTACAAAAGCAGCCCCTTCCCCTCGCAAGAATCTCGTAGAAACTTTATCAGCCAACCAATTTTCGACGTTGATCCCACTATCTTCCAGTAGGGTCATCGTTGCCCTCGGTTTAGCATAAAGGGTGTGAACTGGAATTCTCTTTTTAAACCATTGGGGAGTAGCGGTTTCACTGGTTGTCTCAGTTTCACCTTCCCAACCGTAACCTGCTTGATCCCAGTCAACCATCCATTCCAATGCTCCGGTTGTGATTGTTTCAAGAGAAGCAAGTTGACGGATTGGATCGGACTCAAACAACCTGGTGATAATACGGTTGCTGGTTGCAGGGGTGACGGTATAGCCACCATCTGGATCGATGCCAACTGAAAGGGCTTTCATGTCTTCGGGACTGAGAAATTTCTCATCCTTGCGGAAGAAGGTTTCAAAAGCCTCCTTATATGCAGAATAAGCATCAACATCAACCTCCATAGATTTCGCCCGGTTCCACGTGGCACCTTTGCCGCTTTTATCACGGACTGCCATCGCATGGATCATAAAAGACTTGGCCTCATTATAGAAGGTAGCGGAAGCTTTTTCTTCATCTCTCTGCTCAGCACCTTTCCTTCTCTTAATGGTGGTCTCGAAGGCATCCAGTCGCTCATTGAATTTCTCAACATCAGACTTCATCTGAGCTTCAGCTTGATCAAAAGCAGCCTGTCTTGTGGTGATATCCTCTGTAAGCTTCGTCAGCTTTTCTTTTGTCAGAGCATCGGCTTCGGTAATATCCTTCCCTTTTACCTGCAAACCGTCAATGATCTTCTTCAGCTCTTCATGACCTTTGCGCAATTCGTCATAGCTATTCTTATGATTCTCACCGAGCTTTTTAATCTCATCTTGAACAGCCTTTACGACTTCTGGCTCCGGTGTTTGCTGACTGCGTCCATCAGATTCTTTGACTTCGTAAGCCATATCAAATTCTCCTTTGTAAAGTATTAACTATTGACTTGTTTCAAAGTTTTTAGAATCTCAAGCATCCCACTTGAATCTTCCTCATCTAAGTGGCTACTTTGATAGCCTGCATTTGCCTGATTTAGAATACGCAGCACCTCTGATAAGCCAGTAGCACCGCTCATCCTTCCCTCATCTGCCTCCCGCAGATAGGGTTTGTAGAGTTTAACCAGAAATTGAGCGAAGCTTCGTGAACAACCAGCATCCCGCAGGCTTCTTTCAAGCTCTCTCTCGGTTCCAGCTTCTTCAAATAGTTTCGGGTTTAATGTTTTCACTGTTTCAATTCTTGCATTTATATTAGCTGGGAATGTTACGATACTTAATTCCCATAAATCAATTTCTTTTAATAGTCGCGTACCTTTTTCTTTGCCGGGCTCGTGATCAACTACATCATAACCAATCGATAGACCAAAGCCAAATGACTTTGATTCAAACCCAAGCTTCATCGTCTCATAGACATCCTTCCCAAGTGATGTCCGCATAGCCAGTTTACCGACAGATCGCAGCCCTCTTGAATCTTCAGCCAGCTCAGTCCATACGCCTGGGATCTGATCTGACTTATGTTGCCATAGCATTGGGATTCCGTTGCCATTCCTGCCACCCTTTGCAAGCGATTTGACATAAGCGCCCTTTGCGACAATATCACCATGAGCATCAGGAAGGCCACCAAATGTCGAACCATATCCTCGAAATATACCATCTTCCTCGATTTCCTTTACTTCGAATGGAAATGCGAGAAAGCTTTTATTCTGCCGGCTATCTTTTTTATTCATATTTGATTCTCCATCACGATTGCCTCTCCCATAAAACAATATCCTTATATAAAATTATAATTTATTTTTTCCAGAAAAAAAAGTAAAAAATTATTCTCTATCTCCCTCAGGATCTTCTGAGTCATCATCTTCTAAAGTAAATTGGATTATTTTCCCATCCTTATCAACAAATTCAATGGAATCTATCCAATTATTGAACTCATCCTCATTATCTAATATCATTTTAAACCGCCTATAAAATCCCACACCATTGGATCAATGTAAGAATTACGTGCCATTGTTGGTGTATTATGAAGAAATCCACTTACTCTTTCAGAGACCTCTTTAATTATTCTTTTCTTCATTCTTTTATCTATTTTCTGTCCAGCATACTTTTTTAATTCATCATAAGCAATCCTTGTGCCATGATACGTTCTAAAATCTTTAATCGTATATTTCTTACCATCTGCTAATTCTTTCAAATATTTATTCAGCTTACTTGCCGTTATATCAGGAAATAATTTTTCCCCAGGTTTAGTATTTATTTTTCTTTCTTTGAGCCATTTTGATAATATATTATCTTTCAATCTATAACTCACAGGGATACCTTCTTTCGCAATAAAATTTAATTTAATTAAGTCGCCTTTTATTTCAATATGCTCATGTCGTAGAGTAGTTAGTCCATATGCTTTTTTCTTAGCTCTAAAATCTCTAGATGATCCTGCTCGAATAGCTGTCTTATTTTCAAGTTCTAATAAATAAGCCCTACCATCACCAGCTTTCATACCCTCTTTAATTTTATCTCTAATACCAACAAGATCATTTTTAAAAGATTTAATACGATTAAATTTTTTCCTTGCAGCCTCTTCAATATGTTCCGCTGAATATCTATATTGCCACCTGCCTGCTTTATCCAAACCTATGGCTTGTATCTTAGATTTTAAATCAGTTGATACTACTACATTTCGCCATGCGGGAGGCAAGCGCATTTTATTTAATCTTTCAAACTCTTCAGTAGATACTTCCTTCCCTTTTAAAAACCATTTTCCTTCATCATTCCTTACATAATCTTCACATGATTGTGGAACCTTCTTAAACTCAATTATAAATACTCCCTTCCATTCTACTAAACAATTATCCATCTTCCCAATTATATTCATCGGTGCATTAGAAGAAGTAATAGGCGGCTCATAAGGCTTAACAGGCTGAGTACTTCTTACGGTATGATAAAGCACAACACAACGGCAATTTACAATATTCCCAGGGCTACCAGAGGGATCACCGGGATAATCCAAAGCCTCTCCAGTCCTTGTAAACTTAGCATCCATCGCAACCCGCTCACCATCTGCCGCCCTGTGCGCTATTCTTGTTCTATCATCAAGAGCTGACATCCACTCCTTTTCCATCTCTATTCTTGTGCTTCTAACGGCTGCTTGAACTGATTTAACACCAGCGGTGTGAGTCTCTGTCCTTGCTATCCTAAGAGCTCTAACAGGATTCGTAACCCTACTATTACTCCTAATCTCTTTCGCTATCTCTTTATGGGATATCCCCTCTCCCATCCCTTTTTGAATAATACCGATAATATTCTTTTTTGTTGTCTTATGAAGACGGCGGATCTTTGAATGCTCTGCTTGATACACCATCCACCGATCCATCTCTCCCCAGAATTCATCCTTTGGGGTTTTAGTGGCGGAAGGCGAAACATCAGCTTCATTAAACCATAAACTTCTCCCTTTTTCTTCTGCAAGTCTATTAAATGTTGACTTCAGGGATATATCCACCGCATCATATACCTTTTTAAGGAATACTTTCGCCACCCGTCGATAGTGATTTTTAAGAGTCTCTACCATCCTTCTATACTCACTATCAACCGCGAGATCGATACCAGTTAGTAAACCCTGCTCAACAAACTTTGCTGCATTAAGATACTGACGACCAAGGATAGGCCTAAGCTCTCTTGCATAGGTATTCTCAAGTGGCTGCATTATTCGAGTCATTTCAAACAGGAAAGCCCTGCGAGCTCTTCTATTTGTAATATTAATCATTCTTCACCAGCCGCCTCAAATGTGCCGCCTCTACTATTACAATGGGATCTTGCTGACGCAGCCGTCCATGAGCCCTTTTTATATCTTAAAGCCTGTACCGACGCCTTACCATCTTTTATTCCGAATATGTAATCTACACATTTATTATCACTTCTTCTATAACAGTTAACTCTATTAAAACTATCAAATTGATCAGGGGGTTTTAAACGACAAGCATGCTCATTCGGATATGGTTTGCCTTCATCTGGCATAGCATCTGGTGGTAATTCTTTAACATCAAACGATTCATCCTTTTTATTACCACCATATGTAAAGCCAAGCATATCATCTATTTCATCATCAGAATATCCCTGCTCAATCAGATTCATTCTAATATTGTCTTCTTCTTCAACTTCCTCTTCTTCACTTTCTTCATCCTCAGCAACTCCAAGAGGGATCATCGTGGCTGGAACCAGGATGACATCACCAGGCTTATCTGTTGGCTCATACTGCTCTAATCCAACCATCTCGCGCTTTTCATTTATAGTCAGAAAGTCACTCCCTTGTGCTCTCTCCCACAGCTTATCCCTCTTATATGAAAGTGCTGGGACGTTATCGAGGATATAATCTGCAAATACATTCTCTTCTTTTTGGAAAAGCCAATTATTCAGCTCACCTTTAAAATAATTCAAATAAAAGAATATAGTAGTTTCCCAAAAATCAGCCCTCGCTTCGCGATAGTTAGCATAGGTACTATCACCAGGGATACCAAGAAGCTGAGGTGGTACTCCATAACCAAGCGCGATCCTTCTTGCCAATTCCCTACCACCCTCTGTGAAATCGAGATCTTTTGGTGCCCAGGCGTACGGTTCAGCCTTTGTCCCGGATTCACCAGTTATAATAATATTCTTCCCAGCATTCTTCGCACCCGTATGCTGTTCACGAAGGTGACGTTCGAGGGCATCAAATCCCTCCTCCCCGAGTGCACCAACAAGGGTAAACACCATCCCAGGACGGCCCTCATTATCAAGTATTGATTTGTTCCATTCAGTAGCTTGATTTGATGAATCTATCTCTCTGGCGGTGGGCTCTGTCACCGATGCTCCCCACCAATCATCAGTCGGGTGGAATGATTTTAATTGCAATACATCACATTGACCTGTAATGTCATCAACCTCCCAATTAGTTTCATTCGAGCCAACCCGATAGGTAAAGCCGGATAGCTTTCCTTCAGATGTATTTATCTTCATCCTATCAGGTCTTAATACATAGAGTTCCTTTGGGATACCTTTATTTTTTCCTGACGATGGGGATACTCTCTCAATAAATGAATTACCACAAATCAACAAATATGAGGTCAACGATAGCATCAGAAATTCAAAACTATCACTTGGATTTGCTCTATGGAATAGATCATTTACAGGATGTTCTAAGAAATATTCTCTGTTATCATCATCGATATTCTTGAATACTTTCCAAGGGACGGAACAGACTGATTTAGCTATCTTATCTATACACTTGAAAGCGATGACATTCTTGAGATAGGATTCCTTTGCAAAGTTTTCATAATCGTTAGGTGTCCATACTGCCCCACCCATACCAACAGAAACCATCCCGGCTGTTCTGCTTTCTTTCCTCTCGCCTCTTTTAAACCAATTAAAAAATCTCATTTTTCTATGACCCCTCATCATATATCATCAGGGAATAGGGTTCGCCTGGCGCAGTCCTTGAATCATTAAATGTAACATGAGCCCAAAAGGTCCACATACCCGATGTTCCAAGAGTTTGTCCTGCTGAAAAATCCTTATAAACGATCCCATTTAGTTCATCACTAACTGTGGCGGCCCATGAACCCTCGACCCCATTTGGATCTTTATATTTTATCACAACCGACTGGGCACCCGAAAGTGTTTGCCCAATATGTGCGATTATTCTCAAATAATCCTGGTTTTTATATACTTTCATAATCCATTCTCTATTTTAACGGTGAACTAAACTCTATATATCTTAAAGTAGTGACTTCAGCACTACTGCTGCTTGAACTACTACTACTTGATTCCGATGATGAGCTTGAACTTGACGACTCAGACGATGAGCTGCTTGATTCAGACGAACTTGATGAACTGCTACTTGATGATTCAGAAGACGATGACGATGATGATGAACTTGAACTTGATGACTCAGACGAACTTGATGAACTACTGCTGCTTGATTCAGACGATGAACTTGACGAACTTGAGGATTCAGATGAGCTTGAACTGCTGCTAGAAGATTCTGAAGACGACGATGATGATTCAGACGAGCTTGAACTACTGCTTGATGATTCTGACGACGAGCTTGACGACCGAGAAGAGGAGCTTGACGACCGAGAAGAGGAGCTTGATGATTCAGACGATGATGATGAATGAGAAGAACTAAGACTTGATGAACTCGATGATTCAGATGAAGATGAAGACGATTCAGATGAAGATGAAGACGATTCAGATGAAGATGAGGATGATTCTGATGACGATGACGAACTACTGCTGCTTGACATTGATGAAGATGAACTTGAACTACTACTACTTGATTCTGATGATGATGATGATCCAGACGATTCAGATGAACTTGATGATTCAGAAGATGATGAACTCGAACTTGATGATTCAGAAGATGATGAACTCGAACTTGATGATTCAGAAGAGGATGAAGAACTTGATGAACTTGATGATTCAGAAGATGATGAACTCGAACTTGATGATTCAGAGGAACTTGAAGAACTTGAGCTTGATGATTCTGATGAACTACTACTCGATGATTCTGAAGAACTTGAGCTGCTACTCGATGATTCAGATGACGATGATGAACTGCTTGATTCTGACGATGATGATAAGCTACTACTTGACGATTTAGATGAAGAAGATGAACTTGATGATGAGGATGAGCTTGTACTTGATGAACTCGATGATTCAGAGGATGAACTCGATGATTCTGATGATGAGCTTGATGATTCCGAAGATGAGCTACTGCTACTACTCGATCCAGATGATTCCGATGAACTACTGCTTGAAGATTGTGACGATGAACTTGATGACAGAGACGAAGATGACGATGAAACAGAGCTCGATGACTCAGATGAGCTTGAGGAATCAGAAGAACTTGAAACACCAGATGATGAGCTTGACTCAGACGAAGAAGATGAACTACTGCTACTTGACTCAGAAGATGACGATGAACTGGATGACTCTGATGAACTCGATGAGCTACTACTACTTGATTCTGATGATGACGATGAACTACTACTTGATGATTCAGACGATGAGCTTGAAGATGAACTACTTGACTCTGATGATGAGCTTGAAGATGAACTGCTTGATTCTGATGAGGATGATGACATCTTTGATGATGCCGAAGACGAACTTGAACTACTGCTACTTGACTGAGAAGAGGAGCTTGAAGAAAGAGAAGATGAACTTGATGACTCTGATGAACTCGATGAGCTACTACTACTTGATTCCGATGAACTTGACGATTCCGATGAAGATGATGAGCTACTGCTTGATGATTCAGATGATGATGATGAACTCGAACTGGATGATTCAGATGAGGAAGACAAACTGCTACTGGACGATTCAGATGAAGAGCTTGAAGACGAACTTGAAGATTCAGACGAACTTGATGAACTACTGCTGCTTGATTCAGACGAACTTGAAGAACTACTGCTTGATGATTCCGAAGATGAAGATGAGCTCGAACTTGATGATTCCGATGAACTTGATGAACTACTACTGGACGATTCTGATGATGATGATGATTCAGAAGATGAGCTACTGTTGGATGATTCGGATGAGCTTGAGCTGCTACTGCTACTTGATTCTGAAGATGACGAAGAACTGCTTGATTCAGACGAACTTGATGATTCTGACAGCGATGATGAGCTTGAAGATTCAGACGATGAGCTTGATGATTCTGACGATGAACTTGATGACTGAGAAGACGAGCTTGACGACCGAGATGAAGAGCTTGAAGCTCTTTCCAATAATAGAGCATCACTATTTGTCTCTAATAGTAAAGAGCCGCTTTCATCCTCTAATAAAAGTTCATCAAGTGCCATCTATTAAAACTCCACAATATATTTAAAGGTAGAAGGAAATTCAATTATCTCCCAATCATCAAAAACTGCTGTCAGACTGCTTGAGCTTGAACTTGCTGAGCTTGAACTGCTACTGCTTGATTCAGACGACTCAGATGAAGATGATGATGAACTACTTGATGATTCAGATGAAGAAGAAGAACTGCTGCTACTACTGGATTCAGAGGATGAACTTGAACTTGAACTTGATGACTCCGACGATGAAGATGATGATGATGAACTACTGCTTGATGATTCAGATGATGAAGATGAAGACGAGCTGCTTGATTCTGACGAAGATGATGATGAACTACTTGATGATTCAGATGAACTTGACGAGCTTGAACTACTCGATTCAGATGATGATGAAGATGAACTACTGCTTGATTCTGACGAAGATGATGATAAACTACTGCTTGATTCAGAGGAAGATGAAGATGAACTACTGCTTGAACCGCTTGATTCAGATGAAGAACTCGAACTTGAACTGGATGACTCAGATGAAGATGATGAACTGGATGATTCCGATGACGAACTAGATGATAAAACAGATGATCTAGATGAAGATGAACTACTGCTTGAACCGCTTGATTCGGATGAAGAACTCGAACTTGAACTGGATGATTCAGATGAAGATGATGAACTGGATGATTCCGATGACGAACTAGATGATAAAACAGATGATCTAGATGATGATGAACTTGAACTTGAACCGCTTGATTCGGATGAAGAACTCGAACTTGAACTGCTTGATTCAGATGAAGATGATGAACTTGAACTAGATGACTCTGATGAAGATGAAGATGAGCTACTACTCGATGATTCTGATGAGCTTGATGAACTCGAACTGGATGATTCAGATGAAGATGATGAACTACTACTTGACGATTCAGATGAAGATGAAGATGAAGAGCTACTCGACGATTCAGACGAAGATGATGAACTACTACTGCTGCTTGATTCAGAAGATGATGACGATTC
>Ga0180438_10000876_pt1 | contig 55167 bp, 74 predicted proteins | sample SS_ome_12_FD_132455 | JGI IMG/M metagenome (GOLD analysis project Ga0180438, IMG submission 132455) | Hypersaline lake sediment archaeal communities from the Salton Sea, California, USA - SS_3_D_2 metaG | ecosystem: Environmental > Aquatic > Non-marine Saline and Alkaline > Hypersaline >... | reverse complement strand
AGCAAAATGACCTTGGAGTGTAATGTTTCTGTAAGGTTGTGTGGTGTAGTTTGGGTATAGTGGAGTTGTGTGAAGTTATGGTTAGGTAAAGTTAGGTTTATTAAGGTACTCGTTGGCTAAGTTGAGTTTTGTAAAGTTCTTGGCTAAGTTAAGCAGCGTTGGGTTTGGATCATGTATAGTTTTGTAATGTTATGGTTAGGCAAAGTTAGGTTCATTAAGGTACTCGTTGGCTAAGTTAAGCAGCGTAGGGTTTGGGTTATGTATAGTTTTGTAACGTTTTTGGCTAAGTCAAGTATGATCTTGTTTATAGTCATAAAGTTGGAATGGACAGTAAAAAATTATCAGAAATAAGTGAAAGGAAAAAAATGTTTAAGTATATCAATATCAAGTATAAGTTGGTGGCAGAGCAATTAGGCACATGCACAGAGGCCAGCATTTACCATGAGCATGTTTTAAAAAAGGCTCAAAAGGAGATAAAAAAGGCCAATAGAATGCATAAAAAAGCAACCAAGGCGTTTGAAAAATTTAACGGCTGTGACGAAATATCAGAAATTAAAGAGGTTGTGGAATTGCAGAGTATTATAAGATCTTACCAAGAGTGTTTAGGTAAAAAAGATCCTTTACCAGATAACCCGGAGGAGTTAATAGCTTACTCCAAGGTTTGCGAAGAAGAATTTGACGCTATGGTTGCAGAAGGACAACAGCAAAAAGCAACGATATTTATGAAAGATGAGAATGGTTGGCCAAGAATATCGACGCACATGTTTTTAGGCAACTTCAAAGAAAATGCTAAAATAATAGCAAACAACAGCACCTTGGCAAAAGAAAAAAAGATGTTTAAGTCCAAAGTATCCGTACAAGAAATGTTAACAATGGACGTTAAGCCAATCCAACCATTTGTTAAACCGTCGGAGGATATTATTAAAGACGATGATGGAAAACCAGTAATATGCGAGAGGCCAATAAGGTTTGAACGGATGGGAAAAACCGAAACTGCGATAGCACTGAGCGAGCAACTTCCTATAGGAACAGAATACAGCGTGGATTTTAGGGTACGAGGTGACTCGCCTTTTGCTGACAATAAATTCCAAATTATTAAAGACCTTTTGGAATGTGGGAAAAATTGCGGTTTGGGGCAATGGCGTGGGTCCGGTGGCAAAGGCGCTTACATGTACAAAATAAAGGAAATTAAAAAATCTGAAATAAAACAAGATCCAAGATTCGCTGGCTGGAACTGACCATCTTTTAGGGCAAAGTGGGGGTAAGGCGTGGTGCAATAAAGTAGAGTGACAGTTTTGTCGAGTTAGATAAAGCAGCGTGGGGGTAAGGTGGGTTATCGTCCCGCGTAGGCAAAGCCTAGCGTAATACCGTCAGTGTATTGTATAGTAAAGGTACGACGCGTTAAAGTAAAGTGACAGTTTTGTCGAGTAAGACAAAGTTGCGTGACAGTTAGGTCCGGTCGAGCATAGTAGGGGTATGGTAAAGTTAGGTTATGGTAGTTTATGGCGTAGTGGCGTAGTGGTGGAGCCATGCATAGTTGCATCCTGTAGTTGCAATGTTTTACAACGTCATGCACAGCGAGGTTACGGTGAAGTTAATTAAATATTTGATACTAAATCAAATTTTGGAAGAAGATGAACATGATAAACAACTGTACCATGACCATCTGATGACTCGACGCCTGGAGCACTTGAAAACCACGGAAGATACTATTAAAAGGCTTTTGGAGGTTAGAGAGAGTCACAAAAAAAAACTTATTTTGCTTGAGAAAAAAATAAAGGATTTGAAGCGGTTTAGTCGAGGTAAGGTCGAGTGAAGTGGAGTCAAGTTAAGGTTGTTCAATGTGAAGTGTCGCTTTGGTAAAATAGCGTCGAGTATCGCATAGGTTGACTGGAGTAAGGTAAAGTTATGGTTATTCAAAGTGAAGTATCGCTATGGTAAAGTATCATCGTGTTCGGTAGTGTTAAAGTAAGGTCTAGTATCATTTTGTGGAGCAGCGGTTGAGTTAAGTTGCGTAATTTTATGTCGAGTATTGCACAGGTAAAGTAGCATTGTGTTCGGTAGTGGTAAAGTAAGGTCTAGTATCGTTTTGGTGGATTAATGCAAGGTCTTGCAGCGGTTGAGTTAAGTTGCGTAATGTTATGTCGAGTATCGTTGAGTGAAGTTGAGTATTGGTTAAGTTGAGTCGAGTATCGTTGAGTGAAGTTGAGTATTGGTTAAGTTGGGTTAAGTTTTGTAGTGGTTAAGTAAAGTGTGGTAATGTTGAGTATTGGTTAAGTGAAGTTGAGTATTGGTTATGTTGAGTTAAGCAAGGTGAAGTCTTGGTATGTTGCAGCGATATGAAATAATGTTTAGGTAAAGTGAGGTAATGTTGAGTACATGTTGTTGTTATTTCAAGCTTAGTTGGGCATGAAAAAACCCAGCTCATAAATTAATGAGATGGGTTAGGAAAGGAAATTGTTATGAATTTTCATAATTAAATATGCTTACACCATTAAATATGCTTAAGTAGCATACATTAATATTTGGGAATATGGAATGTCATATATTTTTTTCTCCCCGTCAGCATAAACAACTTCGCATTCTTCATAAAACGAAGTCCAGGCAACAATGGAATCGGTCCTTACAATTCGTTTAAACGTCGATTGTGTTCTGGTCTTCCGCCCATTTACCATAGTCATCTGTAACTTCGGTATCTTTTTGTATCTTTTTCTTTTCATAAACTTTTCGTTTTATCTGCTGCATGGTTCCATTGTCGGATATTACTGTTTCAAATTCAAGTGTCTCTGTTCCTTCCGAGTCTTCCCCTTCTCCCGCTGTTAGAATGAATTTTTCCAGTAGAAATCTACAAACTGTAGCGACTGTATGAGCTGGCGTTGACTTATCATCCAACATATCATTAAGACGTTTAAACGCTTTTGTTTGCAACGAAAAAATTTCGTTCCTAAACTTCTCCCTAAAAAAATCTTCAATCTGGCCTTTCAACTTTCCCTTGAGATGCATTCTAACGGTCGACTCGTGACACCCAACTTTTTTAGCTATCTCGACGTTGCGCAAAGTCATGTCTTGAATCTTTTCAGCAAATATTTTTTGGGCCAAGGTCAATTTATCGGTTTTTATGACTTTGGTAACTTTTGGCCCTCGTTTTTTGCCAACCTTTTTTTTTCCAGCTTTCGAAGATGTCTTTTTTTTAGCCATACAATACGATTTTTTTATATTTTATTTTAAGATTTTAGTATCTTTTTTAACTCATCCTCAGAAATCTTATTTGAAAGATAAGACAAATCATCATTTTCTATACATGATATTATTGACTTTATAATATTCTTAGCTCCTTTAATTTGTTCATTAAAACCAGCAACTAGAGCTTTCTTCTCTTCCTCAAGATCATCAAGGTTTTTTTGTACTTGGTACATTTTGGCTTTTAGACTATCAATCTGCTTTGGTGTCATCTTTTTCATCCTTTTTTAATTGTTTTTCCAATTCTTCCATTCCTGCAGCAATTTGCTTGAACACAATTCCAGAACACACGCCGACGCATGAAAAACAGATAGCAACATCAGAATTCTTTAGCGTTATTGACGCTCCTTTTTCTCTCATTTTTGAACAAAAAGTACATTTGACCATTTCAATCTTTCGATCTTCCATTATTTTACTTCCTCTATAGTTTTAAGAAGTTTACCCAACTTAACTTTTTTCCAAATGTCAATTGAGCTTTCAAATTTTCCTCTGACTTGCTGTATCACTATTTCAACATCTGCCACCTCTTCCGCAAAGTTAGACAGATGATTAATGTTTTTACCATCCCTAAGCATTTTAGAACAGGCTTGAATTAATTCGGCGCATTCTTCCATCAAAAGCATTAGCCTGCTTTCAAAGCTATAAACACGCCTGGCCTCCTTACATATTTGTTTCTCATTCATTTTTTCACACCTTCAAATCATAATCTTTAGAAATTTCTATTATACTTCCTATGCAATTTTCACAGAGATATGTATCAGCAACCTGCGCTTTTACTTCAATACATAGTTTATATTTATCAATAAGTGCATTGCATCCGGTGCATGAAAAATCGGTGTTACAATAAACAAGGTTTACATTTTCAACTATATTTTCTTCTATCGTGATTATCATAACAACCTCTAATTATGCTTTGCTGTAACCCTCAACCCCACGTTTTACGCGGTCTTCTTTTCTTTTTTTAGACCACATCAACGCTTCCTCCAACTTTGTTATGACGATAGCATTTTCTCGGCATGGAAAGTTTTTATTGAGGTTTTCGATCATGATTTTTGCGGTTTCTATTATTGTGTCTACTTGGCACCCGTTCACACCATTTTCTTTTATTGGTCCTTTTTGAATTGTGAACGAAATTGAATTTACATCGTTGCGAACATAAACAAAATTCTTTGGTCTTATTTCATTCTCAAACCATTTGTAATCCATGGCTCCAGATTCGTTGAATTTGGATGGATGCTTTTTTTGAAGATCATCCATAACAACAACATCAAAACCGCCTATTTGGTCAACACCTTTTAAAGTTTCTAAAGCCATTTAAAAAATCTCCTTTGAATGATATGTTAATTAAACACGCAGGCCAATAGTTGGCCCTTTGGCCTTGGCGGGATGATAAGCCGGGCGTGTCCGGTCCCGTTCCACTTTTTTTCTTTCTTTCGACATAACAAATATATTAAGCCTCTTCCCTTCTTTTGCAGCGCCACAAAAAACTATATGCCTCAATGATTTTGCAATTGCTCCAGATTTTCCCAACAGGTTGCCAACGTCAGATGGTTCCACAAAAACTTCGATTGAAACAGAATTCCCCATTTCATTGAAATCCATTTTCATTGAATCTGGATAGTCTAAAAGTAATTCTGCAACTGATTGCAAAAAAATTTTAATTCTTTGATTCAATTCTAGCTTTGATTTTTTCGCGCTGCTCATCAGTGAACGTATCCCCCATGCAGTAGTCGATTGGAAGCCACACTTGATTTTTATTTTGATTTCTTATGATAAGCTGATAGCAATCATCTTTGCATCTCAAGGCTTTTACTGGATATTTCATAATCAAGTTGAATCTTGTATAAGCATTTAGCCTTTTATAAAATTGCAAATTTTGAATTATGTTTGGTGCCATAGATCCTCTTGTTTCTACTCATTTTATTCAATGTTTTTATAATGACCTTTCCTAAAATCTGAACCCTTGATCTTACAAATGATTCTATCTCCATTTCTGGCAAACATACCCAATTTAGGAGTTAATACCATCCCCTCTGATTCGAGATCACCCAATTGAGATTTCATTCCATTTTTCACTACATCAAGTGCATTTCTTAACGTACCTCTATAAACCACTGGCACTGCCTTTAAACCCAACTCGTTGGCTATCTCATCAACACTTTCTCTATTTAACCACCATTGGCCTATCATGACATCAAAAAGGATGAAATCTACTTCTTTTCCAAGGTAGTGTTTACCTGCACTTTGAATCTTATGACCGTATCCCTCGCCATACAGATATACAGAGGTTTCTCCAAACATCTCTTTAAAATCTATCGTGCTTATTATCTCATCAAGTCTCTTATCCAAATGCTCTGGGATCTTTGATTTATCTGATCTTCCGAATTTGGAAACTTCACCATCTACGTATTGAATACTAATGTTGGTTCCGTCAACCTTTTCAGTACCAACCCATTCAAGGTCAAACAGATATTCAAATTCTGGCCTGGCAAACTCATTTGTGAAGTCGCCTTTTTCATCTCTCATATAAAGAGAGTTTATTTTGTGATACTTTCGCATGATTTTATCCTTAAAATTGCCATGATGTTAATTTCTACTCCACGTTTAAACAGGCTGGGAAGGACTTGAACGCTCTTCTAAAGATTTGGACTCTTTTGTTTTACCCGTTAAACTACCAGCCTTTTTTTCTTCGTTCTCTTTTGTGTATCTCGTCAAGTCTCTTTTTGTCAAATGTTTCTTGGTTTCTAAGCTGTAGGTAGCCGTAGAATGCAAAAGGCATTGTTATTATGAGCGCAAGTAGAAAAAGACACCCAATAAAAGGCGAAAAAATTATGGTCAGCACCTTCTCAAAAAACCTCATCTCCTTTAAATTCACAGCGCCTAGAATCGACGTGATAACGCATGTTATCGATATCCAGCCAAGGATAATTAAAAGCAAATCGTTTGTGTAAATCCCATTTGTCAAAGAAAAATATGGTGTAGTCATACTCACCCCAAAGCTTTAACGTGACGTTTAAACATATCCTTGAGTCATCTGTAATTAATCCTGCCTGCCTTTGCATCGTGTCAAAAACAAATTTGGATAAATTGTCAATATCTGGTTTCGTGTTCCAAAAAACTTTTTGCTGTCTTTTTTTCTTTGGTATAGTGCGAGGCCACTTTTTATAGAAGATCCCAAAGAAAGCAATTTCCCCGTCCAAAGGCTCCTTAAGTTGACACCTTCTAGCTGACTCCAGCATTATTTGAGCTATCTGTTTTTTTTCATCTGACTGCGTATCAAAATGTCTGCCATATGCAAGTCCTGCTCTTTTCCAAGCTTCGTATCCATGATATTCAACTTTTAACATCAATGCATATTCCCCTTGTGCTGCTTGATGTCATTCCAATCATTTACCACGTCTTCAATTGTAAATGGCTTGTTAGTGTCAAGATAGGCCGTATTTTTACTAACCGTTCCACATTCATCGCATTGGAGGTAAGAATATATTTCAACTGGTTCTTCCATGCCAGTTGATTGCATACGCTGGTATACTGCCATTGGCCCATTACAATTGTAGCAAGGTTTGCAACTTTCCATTAGTGCTTCCATTTTTTCAACTTCAGTCGCTTTCATAAGTTTCTACCCTGTAATCAATATATTTTTCTTTAGCGCATTTTGGGCAGTCGTGGAGTTTGTAAGCGGCCATTGAAACAGTCCAACTTTGATTACACTTCTTGCAATTTGTGACATTTGTAATTTGGAATTTTTTGACTTGGTTTTTCGATATTATAGCATTGGTGTCAATTCGCCTATGATATTTTACTTTCACAAAAAAACCCCCTTGCCGCCTAGCAAGGGGGGGAAAACCACTACTTGTTTTTTTCTCCCAACTCTCTTATATCCCTTGCCATTTGCTGTAGTGCGTGGACTTTATCACCTTCGTTCATCATATTCCACATCTTTTTACCCTGGCGGTATGGTTTTCTTCGAACAAAACACCATAATTTTATAAATTTCGCTGTTTTGGAATTCACTTTTTTCTCGCCTTTTTGACCGTCGAGCTAAATTCAAAATCAGAGAGCACCGAATCAAGAAATTTAGTTACAATCTTGTCAATGTCTTCAACTCCTATGTCTGCTTTTTCCAATTCTTGTTTGTCAATATTTTTGACTTTGAAAATCAGATCCATACAGTCCCGCATAATCTGGGTTTTTATATCCCAATTTCGCTTGAACATATCTACTAGCTCTTCCTTTGATTTGTCCAACATTTTCAATTCCCCTCTTCTAAAAGTAAGTCAATTATTTTTTTTTGCTTGGAGATAATAACATCTTTTTCAGCACACTGGCATTCTGCTTTTGCCACTGTTTTATCTATCTTTTCCGTTAGTGTTTCGTGATCCCCAAATTTTCTTTTCCAAGAATATATAGTAGTGCTTTTAATGCCGTGTTTCTTGGCCACCTTTGCCGCGTTGCCAACTTTAGCAACCTCCCTTAGTATCTCTTTCTTTTTCTCTACTGTGTAACTCTTCCTCATTCTTTTGGCCCTCTTTTTTTAATTTTTCCAAACTTTCTTCTGCATCTTTTAGCAGTTTTATGAGATCTTTTCTCCAATAAAAACATGAAATGAACATGTAAAAGGATACTACAGAGATCAACGCCAGCATGAAGCCAACAAAGTAAAACAAAGTTGACTCGAAGTTATGACCAAGCAAGGTGATCGATACAGCAGCAGCAACGATGGATTCTACCAGCGATGTTAACATACTACCTTTGTTCAACTTGACTAGCCGTGTGGCATTGATTAGCAAAACTTCTGCTCTGTATTGCAACATTTTATGTTGCAGTGTGTCCCAGTAACTTTGTTGTTTCCTGCTTACTTCGTCCATGTTCCTTCCACCTCTCTTTCTATGCGATCTCTTGTTCTCTCTTTTTGGGACGTCAGCGCATTTTTCAAGCAAGCGATGGTTTTCTTGTTTTGTTCACATGGCAACTTTCTATCTAGCATTTCGTACAATGACAATGCCAGGCTGACAATATGACTGGGGTCTATCCCTTGGTCACCAAATATTGACCTTGGGCCAGGTTGTATCCTCAAGCGGATCTCATTCGTCTTGCAGTTAAATTCGATGTCGTGAGATCTCCTTCCGCAAACCCTAATCCTATGTATTGGTCTGTCGTCTATGTACTTGAGATCACTTATGTATTGAAGCATAGTTGCAGCCTTTTTAAATGAGTGGTTTTGAACTCCCCAACTAGCCAGCTAACGTTGCTGGCTGATTGGCCTAATTAGGAGTTTTTGAACATATCAAAAACTTCTGCTTGACGATTTCTCGCTGTCATTGTTCTATAGTTGTAATCGTGCCATCTCACAATTGGCGCGGCCTTAATAATGCGGTCTACAGTCTTTTGCAAATATTTGGATCGTAAAGCTTTTTCATCAAGATTTGTGGAGATAAATGTTTGTGTTTGATTTTTTTCGCGATAATCGAACAATCTCCATATGATCTTTTTTTCCCATTCCGATCCAATCTCATTCCCCAAATCATCCAAGAAAAGATACTTTGGCTTGTAAAATCTTTTTAGGCAAAACTCTATGTCTACATCCTTGCTCTTGAGAAGCCCTAGAATCTCGTCTACGGTGATGAAACATACTTTTCCACCTCTATGCATTACCCTAGAGGCAAAAGCCCTTAAAATAGTCGTTTTGCCCGTTCCAGGGTTTCCGTAGAAAGTAACACCAAAGGGTTTGTCCCAATTCAATAATCCCTTCACAAATTTATGATTGTAGCAGTCTGCATAATTTTTACTCAAAGGAGCATAATAATCGCTTAACCTAAGTCCATCCCCCCTGTCTGCAACAACATGCTTAGGCAAATTTTCCCTTCTTTCTTTGGCTGTTTGTTCTCTAATATGCGCCTCACTAGCTTTCCGTTGTCTTTCCTTTTCTTCCGGACTTGCATTAATCGCCTTTTGAAATAGTGAGTTCAAGTTTAAATTCATTATATTTTTCCCTTAATTAAGGCCATGACCAGCCTTTAAATTCATGAAACCGCTTGGCTCTTTCGATATCTTCAGCGGTGTACTCTGGCTCTACATACTCTTTTTGCTCTTCTGGTCCCTCCTTCTTTTCTTCATTTTCATATGCTTTGTTCAGCCAAGATATCAAATAGGATTCTTCGCTTCCCTGCTTGATTTTTAATCCATTCTTTACCTTGCCGTACAACTGCGCTGCGATTAACTGCACCTTTGAGTCATTTATGCCAAGGGCCAAAGCTGCAGCATTTGTAGGCCCGTGGTGGTTTATTCCGCATGATTCCAATAGTCTGCGAGTATGCTCTGATAGAATCAAATTATCAATAAATTCTCCCTCTCTTTCACCACCACCATTTGGATCATATACATTGTTGGTGGTGGTAGTTGTAGTGGTAGGATAGAGAGATTCTTTTTCTTTTTCTTTTTCTGCATTCTTAATTCTGTCTTTTTCTTTCTCCCTTCTATTAATGTTGCTGCAATTATTTATTTCGTCTTGAATTTTGTTTGATTGTATATTGCCACACTGTTGGTCATACATTGAAAGATCATTGTCAGTTAATTGATTTGCCCTTGATGGGTCAGTATCTAAGTTGTTAGAAATCACACCATTTTCTATTGCAGAATTATTGTCGTTTTCTTGATTGTTTCCTGTGTTTTCATTGTCGTTTTCTTGATTGTTTCCTGTGTTTTCATTGTCGTTTTCTTGACGATTTATTGATGAATCTGGGTACTCCAGCAACAGCCCATTTTTATTGGATATTATTGATATAAATCCATTTTCTGCTAATTTTTTAACCATTGTTCGAGCCTTCCAGTAGGTAACTTCACACCCATCTGCTAACTCTTGATAAGAGGTCAATGTTTGATATTTTTTTGTTTTTTCTCCATCCTCCCAGGACGCCCAAGAGAGCAATTCAAAAAACATCCAGGCCAATTTTTTGTCTTTCCAAAGTGGATTGTCGCGGCTTCTAATAAAGTAATGTCTGTCTATTTTTACCCAACCTGCATATTTTCTAACCAATTTTATTCTCCAATCATCTTTTCAGTTTAACAAAGCAAATAATTTATTGACCTCCTCCCAAAAAAAACATACAAAACAAAAAGGGGGGGGTCGTGATCTGCTATTGCAGACCTTTAGACATCTATGCCCGATCTTTCTTTGTGTTTTGGGGTCAAGCCGTGTGCGCAAAATCATAGCTTGAAACCAATAAAAGCGGCTGTTTGGCCGCTTTTTTTTTATTGCATAGATAAATGGAATTTGAAAGAGATAATTGCTTAGAGAATAGAGTAGGTAGGAATTGGCCAAAGGCCGAGGAAGTTTTGAATCAATCAAATTCCGTTGAAGACTCTATCAAAAAGTCGAGCCGCCCGAAATCATTATTTAACGCATTTCTTACTGCAAGTTGAATACCCTTTTCATGCTCTTTGCTGACTGCCATATTCTTTAATTCTAGGAGTTTGCCAAGGACTTTTTTATTCATTTTGACTCTCTCCGTTGCTATGCATGTTTCTATAGTTTCATAGACACTTTTGTTAGCAGCAATGTATGCCTCTTTATTCAGAGATTCATCTGCAATCTTTGGAGCTTCTTTTTCTTCTTTCAACTTTTCCGGTGCCAACCTCCTTCTGACTGCCGGCTTTTTTTTCGGCTCTGGTTTTGACTCTGGTTTTGACTCTGGTGCAACTTCCTCTACAACTGGCTGATGCGCAAGCATTTCCTGTAATTCCTCCTCGTTTGATTCATACATCTCATCTGCTTCAATAATCTGATCAATTTCCTTTTCATCAATCTTTTCATGAGTATACTCAAATTCATCAATCCCATTTTTTCTTTGATGAGTAACTATAGCGGCGTCTGCATATGCAGCTTGGCCCATTTCTGAAGACATTGGAGCAGTCTTTAAAAGATCCAGCAGTACAGTCTTTTTTGCCATTGCGTCGAAACTGGTTTGCCAAGGGCCATCTTTTTTAAAAAATGACTTTGAATACTTCTTGGCATGGTGTTCTATCTTTTGTCGCGACCACACTTTGAAACCCACGCCGCCATTGTGCAACTTGAAAAGGGCATAGTACTTGACTGATTCTCCTTCAGAGTATTCCGCTGGCTTGTGCTTTAGAGTCATGTCAAGACCGTACTCATACGCAAATTCATCGAATTCATACACTTCCATGGCATAGATGTTTTGGTATAAGCCTGTCCTCCTCGCTAATTCTAGTATACCTTTATACCCTAGTTGCAATTGACACTTGTCCTTGTAGGGTATCAGATATGCATGGCCAAGCGGGGTGTTTGGCTCCAGCCCTAGAGCTGCCAATTGCATCATGGCACCAAGAAATGACTCTCTGGTACAATACGATAGTTTTGGGTTTTGGCTAACAGCCGTTAAACATGCTCTAAGCATTCTGTCTGCTGTAATTGTTTTTGGAACCGCTTGGGCTATTTGGCCCTTCATTTGATTGATCTCTGTTCGCCTTTGATTCACCAAAGCCAATGTGTTGTTAGTCATAATCTAATTCCTCCATCTCTTTTTCTAAATATTTTGGAAAATTAATCTTAATTTTTGAGTCGTAGCCTGGCCAATACTTCTTCTTTCTTCCTCTAGCCAGCTCTCCAAGATTTTTATGAACCAGCTTTGCACCAAGTTCTAAAAACTGATCGTCCAAAGTTACTACTCTATTGCAATAAGGTGCCTCTTTTTCGACAAAGATAAATTTCATTTCTGTACTAAAACCGAGGATATCCAATATATACTGGTAGTAGGCATATTGATAGTACAAAGGGTTCTTTCTATCACATATTACACGCAATATAGAATGCTCATTTTCAAGATCAAACAATTTGCACGTCTTATAATCTCCTATCAAAATACTCTGTTCTTTCACTACTAAAAGATCCATTTTACACTTCATTAAGATTCCGTACTTTGGATCTCTGGCAATGGCAACAAGCTCTGGATAAGCAAGCCCAAATTCTTGTTTAAACACTGGGTTCTTTTTAATTGACCAGCGCATATAGGTTATGCAGCTTTTTTCTTCGGCAGTAATTGCCTTGCAGCCACTCTCTTTTTCCCACTCATTTATGGCAGCTAATTTCTTTTCTCCGGTCAACTTCCCCCCTCTTGGCCCTTTAAAAACAGGCGCTTGGTGGTATAGCCTGTTGAACTTGTCCCAGTTTTCCATTGCCAAATGGAACATTGATCCAAACCGAAGAGCCTCGCTTTCTTCGTGCTTGTTCCTCAAATCAGAGAGCCTAAAGTGTTGGGGGGAAGGTAGCATCTTTTGTAGCTTTGAACGACTGATTCCAGGACACTGGTCATTGAAATATATATCGTCAGACATATAGTATAAGCCTTTTAAGTCTTTTTTCGTGCAATAAGATAGCACATCTTGAATAGTCGCAAACGGGTGTATGTCCATATTTAAAACTCCTTTGACTAGGTGGAATCTCTAACCTTATTTTTTTCACAATACAACAAAAAAAAACACAAGAGGCCAATAAAAAGCTATAATAAAGCGTTTAAACGATTACCAACAAATAGGAGCCACACAATGTCTAGCACTTGCGAAGAGTTAAAAAATTGTCCTTGGTGTGGAGAAAAACCAGTATATATATTTCAGCAGCAAAGCAAAGAAGTGGAGCCACATAGCTTTAGCCTCAAGTGCCTTTTTGAACGATGTAGAGCCAACCCTCTTATTTCAAGCGGAAAAGGGTACACAAAAGCGCAAGTAACCAGGGTCTGGAATTCGTACTTAGACCTAGAGTATAAGAAAAAGCCAAAAGACCTAACTCGTTTTAACGACGTTGTTAGTAAAAAAGAGTTGAAAGAAGCGCTTCAAGATGCTAATTGCTCGGATGAAGTTTGGATGAAGTACTTGCCAGACGAGCCATACAACGGGAGTTAACATGGACAATATGACCAAGAAAAAGGTTGAACTAGCAGACACTTTAAGGTTTGCCTATACGGACTATCTGAAGGACAGATATGGCAAAGTCAAACCAATGAACATGCCGAAAAAATTTATTGAAGACCTATATCTTTTTATGTTTACGTGCTTCAAAAATTCAACCGAAAATTATAGGATTTCCGAGGCAGAAGTAGGGAAGATAGAGGCTTTCAAGGATAACATTTTGAAGCTTGTATATAGGCTTAAATCGATCTATGAATCACATGACAGTTTAAACGGTCGAGATAGGGTAGACGTACACTTGCAATCTTACGAAGTAGTACAGATATATGACTTTCTAGCTTTCTTTTATTCTTATCAAAAGGTTATGGATATCCCTGCAAACGGTGAAAATATTTTTTACGACATGTTTTACGTGTATATACCAGACTCACTTGGTATAGATCCTTACAAGTCAGACGAAAAAAAGTTGGAAGAGATCCGTTTTAAGTCTAAGTACAGGCATAACATGCCTATATATGATCACGAAGTAGCAGACTTCAGCGGCGCTATGTTTAAAATATTGTATGCAGAAGATAAGACCTTATCGAACGTGGATCATAAAATTATTAGCACATTGTATAGTCGTTTTATGGATAAGTTGGAAAAAGAACAACACATGGATCGCCCAGAAAACGTTATGCCAATATTTGGAACGCCACATATTGCAGACGTTTTAGTTTCAAATTCAGATAAGTATGAGTCTATGTTTAGAACAAAAAAGACACTTGAGCCAAAAGACCATTAATTGATATCCTTTTTGCAAACCTAAAATACAGGATTGCAAAGTGAGCGACACAATTACTTTTGGTATTTCTGCAACGCCGCGAGAACATACCTATAATCTAGAAACAAGGTATTCCAAGCAGCCACAATCTTTTTCAAAAAAAAGTAAATTGGCGGCCTTTTGTGCATCTCAAGGGTGCATTAGCTTGTCCGAAGAAATATATTCTGTTGTTGGTTTGGAATACGCTGTGCGCAAAGATGTAAATAAATCTACGGTTGATTGCCCAGATTGCGGATATGCTCTTTTTTGGTCAAAGCGATGGACTAAAAAAGGGGATCTAAAATAACGACAAGATCATTTCTAGAGTTGTGCGGCCTTATCCGTATGTATGCATTTTGTATTATTGCGTCATTTATCGTTCTAGTTACACTTGTTCCTCCTCCCGCTTCAATCATCAAATCAGCGGTCAAACCAATGGCAACATGCTTTATTCTTTCTTTGTCGCCAAAAAAAAGGAGATAACCCAAGTCGCAATGTTTTTTTATCTCTCCATGCTTTAAAAAATATCTATATAGACTGTTTGCAGTTTGGTCGCCTGGTGGATCTTTGCCAAAAGATGCTAGATATTCTTGGGCAAATCCAGAACAATCGAATCCATTTATTGGGTCATCTCCTCCCCAGATGTAAGGAGTCCCAACAAATTGCAATAAATAATCTCTAATTATTTTATGATACATTTTTAAGCTCTTTAAAGTTTTTTATGGCTTCTATCATCCCGCAAACTATATCTATAATGTTTTCAATGAAAAATTCCAAATCATTATCTTTTAAATCAAATTCCTGTTTTACATATAAAACAAGGTTACCCATTTGTTCGGCGTTCATACTTTCTATTTCGCCCTTAACATTCTGTATCCCAGATACAGCTGCTGCAAGTTTTGGCAACACAGATTTAAAATGAATAATGTCGCTGATTGAAATCTTTCCATCTTCCAACGATGATTCTATAGCCTTTATCATGTGGCAGCCAAAGCTAACCACGTCTTTTGTATCTTTCATTTTTTTGACCTTTCTATGTTTTCTTTTATAAATATCAAAGAGGCTTCTATTTTTGCAAGTCGTTCAGTTATGGAATCCATTTTTTGAGATAGTTTTTCTTGTGTACTTTTTTGGCTTTTGACCGTCATGGCATTAATTTCGGACGTTTTTTTTAAATCTAGAACCCAGGACACAGCAAACCATCCGAGAACAATAAAACTTAGAGGCACCATTGTTTTGTTTGTTATTTCCAATATCTTATCTGGCATTTTGCACCTCGTTTAAACATAATATTATCTGTTGACTGGTTTTATTTATGTTATCATAATTGCGTTTAAACTTTCACTTCATGTCATGAGGTAACAACATGTCAACAGAACAAACATTAGACTCGGTCAACAATTCGCACGTTGGTGTAAATCAATCCGTTCCTGCATGGGCAACGGGACAAAAAGAAGTTATGGATATTCAGCATTCAGCCAGGAACGACAAATATTCTGAATTGTCCTTCCAGAATGCGATTGTGAACCAAAATCTTCAAAACCAGTCGGCTCTTGATGAGCTAAACAACAGCAGAGCGCTTAACATGGCCTTCCGTGGTGCGTTGATGGAAAGACTTGTTAAACTTGATCCCCTCGATGCAGCTAGCGTTGGACAACTTCAAAAATCTTCTGCAAATGGTGATATCCTTGCTCTTATGTCCCAGCTAAGCGGGTCGCAGATGGGAGCCAAAATAGCACAGTCTACACCTCCAACTAGTGCTGCTGACACAGGTTTTTCTAACTTGCTGGCAATGCAGAATACTCTCAATTCTCAAAACTATAGCAACAACGCAACAAACAGCTCTTTGGCGGCTTTAAATGCAGCCCTTTCGACGATTGTTATGCGCAACGCAACTAATGGGCCTGTTAATGCTGGTCCTGTTGGGACTCCATAAAAGGAATTTAAATGTCTGATTTCGATATCGTGAAAGAAAATGATGCTAACTTGGAGTTAGGTTTTGAGGCGATTGAAAAAGAGCTTCAAGAGATAAGAAAAGCATACAGAGACAAGCGTTCGCAAATCTTGACGGCTTTCGAACAAGACCAAAAAAGAGATGCAATCAACTTGTCAAAGTTGGGTGAAGTTCTTGAAGCCATGAGGCCAAAAATAGAACCGCAAAAGTCTAAAATTTAGCATCAAATCAGCTACGACAAGAAGCCGACTTACTTATATGAGTCGGCTTTTTGTCATATTAACCGTTGACATTCCAACCTTGCATGCATATACATGTTTATGTATATTTTTTACTCACAGAAAGGAATGTTTTTTATGAAAAAAATCGTCATGGCCCTTATGGCCCTAGTTTTTGTCGAGTCCTCGGCTTACTCCACATGCACTACAAAATGCATAACAAGAGATCCATTTAGCGGCAGGTGTTTGATTAAAACAAAAGTGTGTGGTGTCTCGATTAAAGGCATTCAAGAGGAGCTTGAAAAAGGTTGGCACAAGTTAGAATCTGCTTGGCACGATCTTTATGCAACAGCAATACCGGAACACTTGCGCGATGTAATTAATAACTACCCTGTTACAATTATTGGCTCAGCTTTTGGCGGTGTTCAAGGTCATGTTTTTGGTCAGTGGTTTGACCACTATATAACGAGAGCAGTCCTTAGACTTGAAAGGACAAAGAAAGTCATATTGCAATTTGAGGATTGGAAATCATCAATCATATGGGAAGGCTATGTTATTGCTACAGGCAGGCAGTTGGCTGCTGTTGGAACATCGAAAGAAATGAATATGCCAATGCTCGATGGTATTGACAAGCAGTACGAAGAATTTCTAGATTGCATGGGCCATGCCACTGATCCGGTGGGGGCTAGACAATACTGCCTGCAACCTTTAGAATTCGAAGCCATGAGATTGGTCTATAAACTTTGAGGTTAAAAAAATGAGACTTTTGATAATTGCTGCTTTATTGTGCTCATGTGTCAATGACAAGAATTCAGAATACAAGAAAAGAGATCCAAGGTATTGGGAAATGACCGAATATCTATCAAAGGAATCCGCAAAAATTGCGGATTCATGGTTTCTTGAAACAGGGACAGAGTCAGAAACGATTAAAAATATAACAGTTGTATACCCTGTTTCGTTGTATGCTGAGATCTTTGAAAAAAAGCCAATCAAAACATTGAAGCAAGAATACAATTATGCTTTCGAAAACATCCACGGCTGGCTTGTGATATCAACAGAATATCATAAGAAAGGTTTTGTTGCTGCATTTGGCAGAACGCTACAGATGGTCACAACAAAGGACACGCCAACAGTTATAAGGGAAATTGAGTTGCTTTATAGCGATTATGTAACTTGCATTAACTCGGACAAGCAACACTGCTTGAAGGATCTCGAAGAGAGTTTGATAAAGTTTCAATACCAATAGAAAGAATCCCCTAGAGATAGGGGATTTTTTTTAGTTGCATAGTGCCTGTGGAGCGTCTGCCTGTGAGCAAATCCATTGTTTTTGCATTTCTATGATTTCTTGTTGTTCTTGAATGGCTTTAGTCAATACAGGGATCAACTTTGTTTTTGACACGCTCATCGGTGTATCAACGGTACTTTTTGGATCTCCATAAACAGCATCTGGGAAAACATTCATTAGCTCTTGAGCAATAAATCCAATTTCCTTTTCATCTGTTTTTTTCCAAGCAAATTCACGAACATTGATTTTTTTAACGACCGACAAGCCGCCAGTATACTCTATAATATCTTTCTTCAGCCGTTCGTCAGATGTCGCAGCCCAACTATTTGTAACAAGTGTTACGCCTGTTCCAGTCTGTCTTACAATATCAAAATTTCCATCGCCATTGTTTCTCCCAAAATGCCATTCATTGCCAGATGCATCTTGGGAGACATATGCCAGACCGAGCGAGCTGTTTCCGTTCTGAACTGTTATATCTCCAAAAAACAAGAACCCCCCGTCACCTGTTGTAAATTCAAGTTTACCCGTCCCAGTACTCCGATTTTGAATAGCACTCTGTAAGGTTGTACCTTCATAAAATTGGATTGCACCATTAACGTTCGTTGCTTCAGTACCCCTAATCTGAAGAGCTGACCGAGAACCGCCCACGATGTCTAGTAAGGTCGAGTGAGAGCCAACATTATTTGGTGAGTCACCAATACCAATTGCACCACTTGAGTCTACTGTTAACCTTTGTAAGTCGTTTGTAAACAACCTCATTTCATTGTTCGGAAAGTTATATTGTATTCTCCCTTTCCTCCCATTGCCAACGCCTGCCGTTCCAAAATTTAAAGCTCCAGTTGTAGTGCTTGCAATTGTTACTCCTGCTTCTGAGCCACTACCAGAAAATACACCTTCATCTGCACCAGCATCTGGCGTAAAACTTGTTGGTATGCCATTACTTGAATGAAACAAGCCTAACGGCAACAACGTGTTAAGACCAACTTTACCATTGCCAAGGACGGTTAAAGCATTGACTGCTGTCCCGTCAGTCTTTGTTCTAATTTGTATTTTTGATGTATCCGAATCAATTCTTGAGTCTATGTATGCAGTGGTGGCTCCGTTATTGTTGTACCATATCCCTAACCCGTGTGTCGTATTTGAGGCAGTCCCAAACAGTATTCCATCTGTATACGTTGATGATGAGCTGGAAAGTAAATTAAGTTTTGTTTGAGGAGTTAAACCTAGTCCAACCTCCCCGCTTGTATCAATCAATATGCCTTTGGTTGTGGTTGTACCAGCAGCTGCACCAGAACTATTAGTTAGATAAAGGTCGGTTGATCCACTGGGAATTCCGATTTTGTATTCGGCTACTGCAGCCGTGTGCATCCTTATAAGGTTTCCATTGCCTGTTGTAGTGTATGTTTCTATTTTTTCAGTTGGTACGGCGGTTCCAACACCTAAATTTCCATTTGATCCTTCCATAAAAAATGCATTAATCAGAGTGTCTGACTCGATTCTAAAATCAGCATCAGCGCCGCTTTCGTTAAAGATAGTTGAGCTATCAACTGTAAAATCACCGCTGCCGATCTCAATATACTGCTCCATTTTCCTTTTTTGGCTCGTTTCGTAGCTTTGAGAAAGAACGAAATCAGACCTAAAAAATAAAAGCACACAAAATAACACATAAAAAAACTTCATTAAATTGTCCTCCAATCACCGTTGCCGTTGGCAACAAATTCAACAGCTATTCCATTTGTCGATAATGTCATGTCAGAAGCGGCTCCATTAATATTATTGCCGTTTCTTCCAACTGTTAATGTATTGCTCCCAAAAGTATTATTATAATCTATAACCCTAACCCTCTTGCCTATTGTTGCGGCAGCTGGCAAGTTAATCTGAAAGGCTCCACCGCCTGTATTCGCAAAAATTTCATCCTTGTCCACGGCGGTGTAAAGTGCAGTCTTAAAGGATGTCGTCCATGGGGTTACTGTATTTGCCCCAGGCTCATATCGACTATTGGCATCCACCCACTTCAATATGTAACCGTCGGCAACGCCTGTATTGTTTACGTCATCCAATTCGTCGATAGATTCAATAAATGTTCCATGCGACATTATCACAAAAAAGCTATGTGGGCCACCGCTGCCGGGTGTTGTAATTTCTATTACAGTCTTAAGGCTCCCTGCCTTTGCTGCAATTGTCCAGCCAGCTGCTGCAGGGTCTTGAACCCTTGTCATGTCCGTGGCTGTCCCAGTGTAAAGCAGTATCTTGTATTCTGCGAAGGCTGCGCCAAAGTTATGGTCAAGCTCAACAGTTGTTGAGTTGGCGATAGATGAATATGCTTCGTATCTAGTGCCGACATTATCTCCCAAGACGGTGAACATATCTTTAACAAGAACCTCTAGAGGCACACCCCCGCTATATCCAATATCTGGGAATTCCAGCTTTTTTCTCGATATGATTGTTGTTGTGTCTGCCATATTTATTCACTCCTTTAAAAACAGGCATAATTATATTCTTTGTCCGATTCAATCCTTTTTTTGATAACAGGTTCACGCCCATCAACCAAAATCAAAGCCTCTAAATCACGCGTCACCAGCTTCAAACCAGCAACTTGGGGATTTACCTTTTGTTCTTGTATAGGCTTGTTTAAACACATTGCAATACTAGCAAGATACTCCCACTTGAACATTACAAAATCATCCGCTTTGCAATGAACAGGGGTAAACGTTTGAAATGTTCTTTTATCCCGAACCTCTACAAAAGCCCTTGCCAATCCTTTGCGAGGCTGGAAGGAACACATTTTTGCTGGGTCTTTCTCCGGTCGAGTCCATTGGCCCCACTTTGGAGCTGTTCCGTCGTGATACTCAAGACGCCAACGCACATCGAAAATTGGCTTGATATGGGAACTTTTCATTCTATATATTTCCACTCATAAAAGGCTGCGAACTGTAATCATTAAACTATGCCGTGTGAGAATAATTAAAAACCATATCCCATTGCATAATCCCGCCTGTACTTGCGCCATTGTTGAGGAAAAACCTCGAAATTAATTTGCAATTGTCGCCCAAAACAGAATCAGCCGACTTTCCTATTTTTCCATCCACTGGAGCAGTTGGAGCGGTTGGAACAGCAGCATTATTGTAGACCATGGCAGCCGCTTTTAAATCGAATGAGCTGGAAAGGTCAATTCCATCTGTCGATGATGCAACACCATCCCCAAAGATAAAAACATTTGAACCAGCACCGCCGCCCGATCCTATGCGTGTTGGATCAAATTGGTTTGCTGTCGTAACATCCCAATCCATATCCACTGCAAGACCTTGCCAATCGCCGTTTGAGTTGTTGGCGGTCGAACCTGCTGATGTAAAACCCATGTTCTTTAACGTTGTGAAATCGCCTGCAGCTGTTGCCGCACCGCCATAAGTACCGCTGTACTGCTGTGTAAATACTCCACAATCTGTGATTGGATCTACTACGGCATTATGACTTATCCATATGGGTAGAGCACCGTCATTTGTTGGCTGGTCTATTAATGGTGTGTATGCGCCTGTGGAAACTTGGCCAAAATCTATGCCTGTGTCACCTCCTGCTAGTGCATCTGCGTAAGCCGCGCCGCCCATTGTTGCCGAAACCGTAATTGATACTGCCATTGTTCTGCCTCCATGAAATGTTTAAACGGCCTTGCTGGCCTACTCTTCTGATATTGTTGCTGTGTCGCCTGCTACTATCCCTGCATAACCTGGATTCCAGCCGCTTGGATTTCCAAACGGGATCATTTGGAATGACCATAGTTTCATGGGCAACTTTAAGTCACTTCCGTATCCAATTTCTCTGATCATCATTGGTACATTATCGTAAACCGTTGCCCCAATTTCAACTGAGACTTTAAGAAAGTCTCCAATGTCTCTCAACAAATGCCTGGCTGTTGACTTGAAATCGATTAATTCAGCGGTCCCGCTGGCAATTCTTAGGATCTCTTTTATCTGGTTTTCTACGTCAGTGGTAACGTATAGATTTGGCAATTCGATTGATCTAAATATTTCTTTTCCGGATTGGTCTATGGCTGCTTGATTTCTAAAAATACCCGTTTTTTTGAAGTTCTCGCCAAGGAATGGATTGAAATCACTAAAACCCTGCGCCCGATTAAAATTGTTTCTTTCGTCAATGGCTACACTTATGGAGCCTTCAACAACATCAAAATTTCTTAACCTCGGCGTAGGGTCTGGGTCAAAGTCTTCAAGGTGCAGGGAATTTATCTTAATGTCAAGATCTCTTGAGATAAAGTACTCAAGCCTAACTTGCTCCAACAGTGAAAGCGAGTATTCTAAAACGCTTTGGCTTTCTTGAAGCCATACCCTTGACTTAATGTTGGCTGTTGCACTTTGGGAAGGTGTTGCCTTGTCCCTGTAAGTAGTCCAGTTAGGGTTAAATTCAGCAGGATCAACACTAGCATATGTTTCCAATATGTGTTTTGCCTGCCAGATAATGTTGTCATCGTATGCCCCTAGATCTCTTCCTTTTACCTTTACTATGAAAGTGTCACTTGAATCATAAGTATAATTTGCGCCTTCTATGAGCGTGTTGCCACTATTCTGCACAACTTCAAAATAATTGTTGTCAACGTTCACATTGACAATATCAGATGAATCGATTCTATAAAAGACCTCAGACCTTGAAAGCCAAACCTCTGATTGCTGGAAGTCTTTTAATGCATGGTCAGAAATCAGACATTGGATGTTTACCAGGTCTTGAGCAACAACATTGTGTTGCCCGGAACCTCCACTTGTGCCAATTGCTACGCCTCCAGGGGTGTCAGTAATTGCAAAAGTGTCAGCAGTCAAATATACGATAAAGTAATCAAATCCAGTATTCAAAGGACTTGGAAGCGTTCCATCAGTTGTTAGATGCACCTTGTCATCGTTGTCAAACAGGTGGTTTTCAAGGGTGAAAATTCCAGGGCTTCCGTTGGCTATGGATACAGGCAATTCCTTGTTGTAGTAGCTTTGTGGATCTCTTCCATTGACAATAAAGGCTGGTACATTTCCTTCTGTTTCTACTGTTGCAGTGTAATCTCCATATATAACTGGCTTGGCAAGTCCTGCAACCTCGTCTGATATTTTTGGATAATCTGCGTGTTTAAACAAGTTGGTTGGGAATTTAACGTCCAGTCGATCAAACTTGTCACGGGCTACATACTTGATTGATGTTATATCCCTAGTGAATCCTCCGGTTTCAGTTACAAAACCATCAAATACGGTGAAATAAGTTGATTCAACATCCCGAAGCCCAAGCTTTATGACAACACTGTTGTTTATCTGACCTTCGTAGTTGTCACCCCCTGGAAGCATTCCAGTATATTCACCGTCAACATTGGAAACAGCAACCTTGATGGAGGAAAATTCTATTGTGGGCCTAAGCCATTCGCCAACAAGTCGCTGTATCAATGGTATCTTTGTCCTTGCTTCATAAAATCTTTCGCCAACAAAAATATTTCTGTCCGATACCCTTAAAACACCCGTTGCTGAAGATACCGAATGTGTCCCTGTTCCGGAAGTTGATAGATTGATCTTTGCTCCCAGTTGCGTAGCAGAAATCTGAAAATTTCCCTCTGATGGATCTCGGACATAGTAAGTCTGGCCTGCTGTAATTTCTGGCGGCAGCGTACCAGTTGTTTCAAATATGACAGCTTGGTAAAGAATGAACGGATTGTATTTAGCAAAAACATCCCCAGGCGTTCCAGTTGTAAATGTACATTCATGTCGTGGCTCTTCCTCTTGTGGCCGTTCAATTTCAACTATCATTTGAAGCTTGTTTTCAAGATTGTCTTGCGAGAAATCAAGCAGCTGCTGATTTAATACCGTTGCTGTTTCGTGCGGTCTTCTGTCCTTGCTTGACATTATTCAGCCTCATCAATCTCAATTGTGAAATCTATAAAGTCCATATTTTCATTGATACCCTTCACATTATGCTTTTGACTGGGAATTCCTTTTATCTTTCCAAACACTGCAAATCTTTTCATCAAACTTTGGCTTCTTGGGTCCGGTATCCATAAGCACTTTAAAGTTGTTCTGCTGTAATTTATAACATTGTTGAGCGTGTCATAATCTCCGCTGTCATAAGAAATGGATCTAAAATCTAACTTAATGGATCTCTTCAGTGACCTCGAATTGCCAACAGAGGTAAAACCCTCAGTTCTAAGAGTGTTCTTAAATTCCCTTGGAGCAACGACGATATCTTGTGTTGCACACTCAGAATTTAGGATATTGGAAGCGCCAAATATGATTGTGCCAATTTTAACAAAACCATCCGTATTGGTTGGGTCGGATATTCTCAACCTCCAATATCGATATGATGTGAGAGGCAGCGCAGGCTCCACGTAAAAAATCTTGTCGTCTTGCGGTGTAAGGTTTTCAGTCCAAGATATTGTTGTATATGTTGGATCGTTCGTTCCTTCAAAGACAACCGTTGCCGAGGATGTCAAGTTATGGCCTTCTGCATAGAATGTGTCCATAAAAATACCTTGAGTGATTTCGGTGTCACAGTCAAGGTTTATAGTTGTCACCCCGCTTGCAGAACGGTAATAAAACTCTGAGATGTCATTGTTAACATTGAGTATTGAAAAGTCACCTGGTTCAGTGCTTGAAGCAGTCCAGTTTAATCCTGTCGTGCCTCTTGATGGAAATTGGCACATAATTCTTGGTCGTACCACGTTATAAAGAGATATCAAAACTTGGGACGGAATCCGCTCGATGGTTTGAAGATTGGCTTGTGCTCCAACGTCTGTAATTACGTCTATCTTCATTTCCACTTGATTATAAATGCCATGCTCTACGTCTACAATCTTAAGCTCAACTTGTGCGCCCACATTAATCTGCGTGTCAATCCTAAGTTCAACTTGTTGCCTTGAGCCTGGGCAAATCCTCCTTGCAAGCCATGCTTTTGTCAGCCAAGCCGTTTCCAGCCAACCGCCACACCGAACCCAGTAAAGGTTAGAAGAATATACTTCTGCGCCCTTGATATGCAGGTCGTCCACAACTTTCAGATCTACTTGAGCGCCCGTTGTCTTGAGAGCGTCTACAATAATCTGCTCGACTTGCTGCCTGTTGTTGTTTTGCAATTCGATAAATGGCCTTGCCTGTGTAAAATTTCCATTGAGCACGTCTACAATCTTAAGCTCAACTTGAGCGGCAACAGGCTCTTCAACGTTTAGACCTATCTCGGTCTGCATTGGGGTGATGTGTTGAGTATTTATTTTTAACTCAGCTTGAGAGTTGACAGGCTGGTCAGTGACTATTTTTAGTTCAGCCTGTGCATTTATCGGGCTTAAAACGTCTGGAATTTTTAACTCTACTTGCATGTTGGTGCTGTCTTCTATATCTGCACCAAGCCATGAGGTATCAAGCCATGTTCTTTCCAGCCAAGCGGTTTGGTTTGTTATGGTCATAGTCCTATTCCTGTTGCTTCTATTAATCTTCTGCCGTCTATTGAATCTCTTCTAAGTTGTGTTTTTAGTGCTGGCATAATTTCATCACGCACAAAGTCGCTATTTATTTCTTTGCTCGTATTGATTGTAACATTGAATTCAAAGTTTTGAGAAACGCTTGACCTGCCAAATCCCCTTCCGCTGTTTAAACGCTCTAGCGGCCCTACGCCAATATCTTTGACCGCTGGCCTTGAAATAACAAATTCACCTGGTTCAACCATGCCGCCAACGCCATTCACAAGGCCGCCCGTTTGAAATTTGTTTGCTGCAAGCATTTTCCAAATCATTTCATCAAATACTTTTTTCTTGACCATTGCCCACATTTCTTTAGGTGTTAGCTTTTTAACAGCGTTAACTATGTCTTCCCCTGCACCCTTTACGTCTCCATCCAGTACCTTGCCCAAAGTACCGCCAATAGCTCCACCAAAGGCAAATCTTGGAAGACTAAAGTCACCATCTATTATAGCTCTCACTAGCCTGCTCATCTGGGGATCTTCCATGATGGATCTAGGTATCACCGCTTCACCAGGAGAAAGCAATGCAAGTATTCTATCATTTATCAAAGAGTCACCAGGTACTTTTGCCCTTCCAGGCACTTCACCACCTCTTGCAAAATTCATGAATGGCACATCAATATTTAGGGCTTTCTCAACCGTTCCCCTTCCCTTCATGTCAACCTTAAACATCTTTTCAAACAGGTTGGCAGGATTTAGCTTGTTGAGCTGATCTCTTAGAATGAAATAAACATTTTCCAGACCGTCTTTTAACCCTTTCCAAATCTGATCGCCTATACTACCTACATTTGACCATATATTATCCCACCCGGTTTTTAGCGAATCCCAAATACTGCTGCCTATGTTTTCAGCTGCAGACCACATGCCGTCCCAGATTCTTTGGGCCATGCTCCAAATCCCATTCCATGCGTCTGTCGCAAAACTCCACAAGCCATTCCAAATTCTTTGAGCTGTAGACCAAATCCCATCCCAGATGTCTGTAGCCATTGACCACAAGCCATTCCAAATTCTTTGAGCTGTAGACCAAATCCCATCCCAGATGTCTGTAGCCATTGACCACAAGCCATTCCATACTTCTTGAGCAAGCGCCCAAATCTTATCCCAAGCCTCGGTTGCATTAGACCATAGTTTTTTCCAAAGTGTTTCAGCCAATGACCACATTGTTTTCCAAAGATTTTCGGCAAAGCTCCAAAGACCACGCCAAATCTTTGTTGCCAGATCCCATATGGCTGCAAAACCATTTCTCACGAGATCAATAATTCCATCCCAAATTTTTTCCAATTCTCCCCATAGCTTTTTCCACACTCCAGTTATCCATCTCCACAGCTCTTTCCACTTCTTTTCAATCCACAACATGGATTTCTTTGATCCTTCAAGCATGGCTGCTGCAATTTCGTCAGGGCTAGAAGCTCCCATCCCAGCCTCTTCAGCTGCGACTCTAAATAGCTGTGATGTTTTTCCAAAAGCCTCTTGCAACTTTTTGTTGGCTTGATTTATTCCCTCCTCGACCTTGTTTGGGAGATCTCCGAACATAGATGTAAAACCCTCAGAAACACCGCGCAACACAGCCTTTATAAGTTCTGGCAACATTTTGACGATCTCTACAAAAATTTTAGGCAACGCTTGAAAATATAGCTTGATGATCGATGTAATCAATCTCGCTGATCTCATTGAGGCTACAATCATTTTGATTAGAGCGTCTGGCAAAGTTTCCATCATGGATTCTATGATACTTGGCAGCTGATCCACCAAAGTTTCAAAAGCTGTCACAATTCCTTCAATGAACTCAGCCGATTGAAATAATGATTTTGGGATCGATTCTATGAGATTTGGAATGAATTCCTGGACAAATCTGGTTAACGAATCAAACAAGGCTCCAAACGCTTCGTAAAGCATTTTTGGAAAATCTGTTATCTTGTCCACAAGGGAAGCCACACCCTTAAGAATATCTGGGATCTTCAGAATAATGCCAATTATCATTGAACCCATTGACGCGCTCATCTCGGCCATGGCTGTAGAGGCTTGGCCAAGGAATCCGCTCATAGATTGCCCAAAGGCTTGCGAAGCGCCTTCAAAAAGTTCAGCCACACCGCCAAGCGCACTTCCCACGTCACCAGCTACCTGTTGCCTTTGAGACTGCTGTTGCTTTCTGGCCTCTTCAATCTGCTGTTCTCTGGCAACACCAAGCAATTCACGCTGCATTTTCAACTGTTTTTCTATTTCACTTGTAAGCAACCTCTTGCTTCTCAAGTGATCTCTTGTCTTGATGATTAAATCAATCTCTCTGTTGAATTGGTTGTTTATTCTTGTCTCTTGGTCTGCTCCAAAGTCTGCTATTGACTTCTGCAATTCGCCGTTCTTTGCTATTATTTTTTCAAGTGCTGAAAACTGTTTTTTATCTCTCTCTTCTTCCTTTCTTTGCTTGGCCTGCTTGATGGAAAGTTCAGTGGATTTTTTAATGAGCGCGATTCTTCTGTTTAGCTTTTTCAACAATTCATCGTCAAGCTTTCCTATTTTCTTCATTCCTTCTATCTGCTTGTTAACGGCTTCTATTTCTATCTTTGACCTTATTTTTATAGATTCTATTCCTTTTCCTTCAAGGTTTGCAATCTCAATGCTTTTATCCAAGATAGCGGTGTCAGTCTCTTTAAGAATATCGTTCCTAATTCGAAGCTGGTTTATCTCTTCCTGCAACAGGGCTTTTCTTTTCTCAACTATCTTGTTGGCAAGCTCTTTTTCTGTACCCTTGATGTTAAAGATGTTTTGCATCTCAGCATTTAGCTTTTTAATTTTAAGTGTTGTCTGTTCAAACTTGTCAGCGAGTGCAACCTGTCTTTCAAGCTCTGGGTCGAACCCCTTCATCATAGAGTCAGCTAGTTCTCTAACCCTTTTTCTAAATGACTCCACCAAGTCCATATTTTTCTTGGCCTCGTCACCATATCCCTTTTGTGCTTCAGTCGCTGCTATGGCGCTGTTTGTAAAGTAATCTATCGTTAATCCATAGTTTTCCGTGTCTTTTGTAAGCGTGTTTATCAAGGTGTCTATTCTATGCAGCTCTTTGTTGTATTCAAACAATACTGCTTGATCGTCTACAAGCAACTTCCTCAGAGACAACAATGCTTTTTGCAGGTATAAAAAACTTTGTGCCAATCCCGTCAATACTGTAATAGCAGACCTCGAAATGAAGCCAATCAGCTTTTCAAGAATTGATTTTGTTTCGGCTGTCTTTTCGTTCGTTTCTTCAATTTCATCAGACAGAAACCCTAGCGCAAGTCCCAAATCTCTGATTACTGCCATAAAAGCAACTGACTTTTCCGTTAACTCTTTAAAAGCATCATAAAAAAGCCATATCAAAGCTATTAGAGGCAGTATTCTTAAAAAGATGGTTTTCAGTGTTCCTATGATCGCGATATTAACGCCTAGATATGCCTTGGCTGCAGCAGCAAGAAATTTATAAGCCAAGATAAGGCCCATCAATGTAAACGTATATTTAATTATCTTGCCTGTTATAATCAGCGTTACTCCGAGTATGTCTCTTGTCATCCCTATGGCTTTCAATAAAGCCTCTGGCATCGAATTCCACCACCTATGCAACTTTATCAATACTTTCAAATATGCCCTTGTTGCCACCCCTGTTTCTGCCATTTTTCTAGACAACTCATCTTGTTCTTTTGTAAGCAGCATGGTTTGACCTGCAACTGTGTCTATGGCTGAAGCAGAAGCCCCTCTAATAGCATTGGTCTTTTTGATTAAAGCCTGCAACCTAACTTGTACTTTCTCTTCTCTTGTCAATTGGTTTACCAAAAGACCCGTTGAATCCAACATCTTGCTGTTTTCAATGGTGGCATCTCTGATATCAATCCCAAGACCAAGTACCGATTGAGCTGTCATGCCAAGGGAATTAACCATCAATTGTGTTACTTCTGAAACCTTTCTACCTGTATTGCTGGCAACATCTACGGCTATTTCTGATAATTTCATCATTTGTTTTGGAACTAACCCTAATATTGTTCCTTCGGCTACGATCAATTTCATGCTTTTAACAATTTCTTCTCTTGCGAAAATGGAATTATCAACAAGCATCTCTAGTTTTTCATTCCATTCGTCAAGGCTTCCAACTGCCGCCTCTCCAAATTCTTTTGTAAAACCTTTAACTGTAAACGTAAATTGATTCATTACTGCTTGAAATTTGATAAACTTATCTTGAGCTGCAATAAGTGAGTTAATTAATTTATGTCCAAGGCTTTCTATCAAAGATCCTATCCATGACATGGCCAGCGCAATGGCACCAGCAAGGCTTGTGGTCAATATGGAAACAAATTTTAAGACTTGTCCCGTACCTCTCACAAAAGCATTATCGCTTTGTTCCATTGCATACCCAAGGCCCAGCAAAGCAGGTGCCAATATTCCAACAGCTTCTACAGCACTCAACAAGGAAAGTGAGAAAGTGCCTCTAATCGTTTTAGCTGTGTTTATAGAAAGTTTTTTCATCCCTTGCAAAACTTTGTCATATTTAGACGCTGCAACAGTTAAAAAATCTACAGGCTTTTTAACTGCTGAGGCTGTTTCCTTGAATGACTTCTTGACGCCTACAGCAAAATCAGAGGCTGTCCAGGCAGCTTTATTCATCGCATTACGCACTATCTCGAATTCTGAAGCTATAGTTAGACCTATCGCCCCGACCGCTGTAACCTTCAGAGTGTCCAATGCAACACCAAACCTTTCAGACCACTTAATTGCATCATCATATTTTTCTTTTACGGTATCAAAACTTTCTTTCACAACATCTTTTATAACTGCTGTTTTGGCAGAAAAATCCACAACAGAATCTGATATTTTGTTTATCTGGTCTGCAAGGTTTGGATTGCCTTTTATTCTGGCAATATTTGACATTAAGGATAGAAGTCTTGTAACTTTCTTCAACCTTTCCGGGTCTGATAAAAATTCTAGAATATCTATAAAATTTACAATTTGTTGAGACAAGAAAGCAAAAGCATTTTGTACACTTTTAACTATATTGGCAATCTTGTTGTATATTCTCGTGAAAACGCTTACTTGCTCGGCACTTTTCTTAGTCGCCTTTGTAACTTTTATGGTTTCTTTTGTAGTTTCAGAAAGTTGATCCCTGTATTTTGATATATTCTCACTCAAACCATTTACAGTTTTTGCAAGTACAATATTTTTATTTGCGCTATTCTCTATATTTCTCTCATATTTTTCCTGCAAATCCATCGACTGTTTTATTATGTCGTTGTTTTTTTCTATTGAATTCTGCAATTCTGTAAATTGTCTTGATGTATCAATTTCAAATTCTGCTTTGCCGCTCAAAACCTTGTCAAGATCGCCTTTCTTTTTTGTAACGCTGTCAATAAAACCTTCTACGCTTTGAGTGTTTTGATTCATGGATGATGAAACAGAATCAGAAAGTTTCAAAAAATCTTCAGACAAGCTTGATATCTCAGAGGAAAGATTAGAGTAATCATCTGTAACCTTTTGTACCTCTGCTCTATGATTTTCAGATGACTTTGACATTTTGTTGAAGTGGTCTTGCTTTGCCACCATTGCAAACTTTGACATTAACGCGGAAGCCTTTAATGTTGTCTTTGACAATGATTCTGCAATCCTTTTATACTTTCCTTCGATCTCATCCATTGATGAAGATGTTTTAGTGGCTGATCTTTCGGCTTTTTCAGAAAGTGATGAAAAGGCGTTACCTATATCATTCAACGCTCTTTTTGTATCTTTGTTGTTGACTTCAATGTCAATAACCAGCTTGGTTTTATCTATAGCCATTTCATCTCCCAGGCTTGTTGTTGCTTCCTTTGCCAGAATTAAAGCTTTTTGCAACCGTGTTGAATTTCTCGTTGAATTCCAAAGTTTTTTTCAGAGGCCCAAAAGTTGACACTAGATCAATCCAAAAATATTCCTGGTTGTTTAAACCACCTTCATCGGGCCATGTTCCTGTTTCAAGTATAGCAATCAAAGTCTTAAAAATCATCATGGCCGTTGGATCGTCCCTTGTGACCTTTGCCGGACAAAATCCAAACGATGGACCTCCAACCTCCATTTGTATTGGGAAAACCGAACCGTCAGCCTCAGTAAAATCATATCTGTTTTCTCGGCAACGCCTAAGCTTTGCTATCGAATCATTATATTTTTTTGTATTGGGATCTTTAAGACACTTGTCACAAGAGAAAGGCCGACCTCTTCGGCTCAATTCCGAATGGTCGGCATACTGCAAGGCCATAAGAGCGGTTACTTTTTTTTAAGGATCTCTGTATTGTCCTTGTGGGTAAGGTAGAAGGAATATATATCATCCAATATTCCATAACTTCCCAATTCTGCAAGCAGCTCGTCAGTGACAAAACCATGCTTGTCTTTTTTAAAAACGATCTTTTTAGCTAAAGGCAAGGTGTCTGGATTCTCAATTCCGCAAAGTACACATTTTACTGTTGCATACTTGTGCTTGCCAAGTTTAAACCCGAATTCATCCTTTTTCCCGTCACCGCCAAGAGAAGCATTGTCAATCAATACTTGCTTCTTGTGGGTGAGAGAAAAATTTATCTTGAATCTCGTAGGCTGGGAATCTGGCTTTAATGTGCAATGCTTTTCAAAGTCCCAAGTTTCTCGGTACTTCTCCAAATTGCTGTTTGGTTCTCCTGTAGCGTCGTCAAATTCCAAATCAATTGCATCATCCTTTGGTGAGATGAAATCAATGACGCCTAAAGTTTCCGGTTTCAAAAAAGCCATAAACCCCCCCTTAGATATTAGATAAAGCTGACTGTTATTTCGTCAGCTGCTGTAAATGCTGATTCAAACGCCGTTCCAGAAAATTCTACAGGAATACTGCCAGTATCTGGAAGTGAAAAACCTGGATAATTGAAAATTGCTGAAGGAATCTCAAATTTTCCATGTCTTCCAGCAACATCACCAACTATTGCAGTTATTGCCTGGCCTTCAAATCTCTTGACTTTATGAAGGAATTCCACCATCTCATCTGAAAGATTGAAAGACAATGATACTTCGACTGTCAACCTGTCTCCTGGGACATAATATTTCCCGCTTAAATTTTTTGTACCATAACAGTAATCAACTAACTCGTGGTTCCCGTTTATGTTTAGTCCCAATGATCTAAAGCAACTGGTGCCAAGGTTAGCGATGCTCACGGAACCTACAAGACCAGTTTGAATATCATTGATTGCACTCAAAGCCGCATCATCGGCTTCATAGTATACGAGATAAATCTCAGTCCCAGCTCCCCCAGAACCATCGGCGTCAGCAAGGACCGCGCCACCCAAACTAATGGTGTCGGTTGTTGTGTTAATTGCTGTTATCAGCCTTGGTGATCCATCTGGGGTATCAGCAGAACGGCTGTTGTCACCCTTGATAATCATCACCGCACCGCCAACTTCAAAACGTTCAGATTCTCCAGCTCCAACAACGATGTCATTGGTTGTATTGTTGTCTGCTGTTGATTGGCCGATACCAATGAGATATGACTCTCCAGCATTTCCCGCCCATTCACATGTTGCTTGTCCGTCGCCAGGCAACTGAACATTGTTTGACATGACAAAAGCGCCAATTGTTTGCCTGGCCCACTTGTCGCCAACTTCCATTAATGTAAAAGTCAAATCTGGAGTTTCTGAAGGATCATAGACAGCTCCTGCCGTTGCAGTTTCCTTGCCAAGCAAGGACTTCCATAGAACTCTAAACGCTGGGTCGATCTCGGCCACGTTTGCGGCTCCAAGAGTCGTATCAATATTGAAATATGTGGAAAAGTTCCAGGCGGTTGAATTTTTCTGCTCTAACACAGATGAGTGATGTCTTCCACTTCTTTGTGGTGAACTCTCAAATGGAGCTTCAAAGTTGATCGCTCCACCAGGCATTGTAAAAAAGAAATCAGTCGCTGCAGGGTAAACCATTGTTCCCCTGGTTACTTCCTCTTTCAAATAAAAACGCTGTTCCAAAGATATGCTGTCATTTCCAGACGCATATAAATTAGGATAATTCTTAGCCATTTTGATCCTCAATCATGAAGTTGTTGTTTAAACGTCATGACTTGAAAACTAGCAGGCACTTCTAGTAATTGGCTCGTAATACTCTACCTGGACACCAATGGTTGATATGTAATTCGGGTCAAGCATGTGTAGGTCTGTCACAGAATCGATCAACGTGACGCTGGTCACGTAATTCAAGCCTAGCTTTGGATCTTCCATAATCGCTCTTTTAACCGATTCTTCCAAATCCCATAGCTCTTTTTGATCGACAACGCCCAGCTCTTCCGTCGTCCTCATGCAAATCTCTACAGCCAAAAACCATTGTGTTCTTGACCTTGACATTTCATGATTGACAGTAGCAGACAAGTCGATAATCTGAACCGCTGGCAGCTCGAAATCTTGGTAGTCGGATATGTTTATCTTCACTTTGTCAAACGATACCACGCCTATATCGTGCGAGTACCCTCCAGCAATGGTAACACCCTCTACTCTCGATTTCAGAGCGTCGGCAATCTGTGCCTTGAATCCCGCCATGCTCTATTCTCGAATATTTTGTTTAAACGCTGTGTGTCAGAATTATGGCATATAACCTTAGATTGCATCAAGCATATATTGAACAATACGCGTTTTATGCTTTTCATAAGCAGGGTAAAGGTACGGCCTTCCTTGCTTGTCTATCCGTCTTTGATGTGCTCTAACCCTTGCTATGGTTGCCTTTTCTAGGCTCCTTCCAAATGCTCTGGTAATGACTCGATTGTGGGATCTTACAGGCACTTGCCCATGAAAACCAAATTCCCAAAAAGCGGCATAAGGCACCCCAAAAGATCCAATCGAAATCCCGTTTACATCCCCGCGCTTGTAGAATTCCCAGCGAAGGGAGTTAATAAGACGCCCGGTGTCAATGAGTCCTTGACGCCTTACATTTAGTTTTGCCTGGGATGTGATGAGAATGGCGGCCCTTTGCAAAGCTCTTTTGACCGCTGTAGAATCTGGTGCAGCAGCCGCCTGCCTTTCTTTGATCTTTTCTATGATGCTCCTCATGTTCAGCATTCGTACTTTAAAGCTGTCCATTAGAGATTCCTTATTGGCTCAACAGGTGCAATCATTTCGGCTCGTTTGTAGTTGTCAAGTATGAGCGTCGAGGACTCTGGAAGCCCTTGTATCAAAGTAATGTTTTCTTCTCCCTTGGACTTGTTGGAGAATGTCCAGTTCTTTTGCTGCTGTTGCTCGTAATAAAAGGCTACTGCAATTTTGCAGGCTAGTTGCAAATCGGCTGGAACGTCATCAAAGGCAACGTATCCAGCCTTATAAATCACTTGGATATTTTTTCTAGCCCTTGGGAATATTGCATCAAATCTCTCAACTATAAACCCATCTCCTGTTTCATCGTTGAACACTTCATAGTTGGATGGATCTAACAAGTTGTCAACTCCGAATTGCCTCTTGTCGTCCACATGAATTGATGTAATCGAGTTTATGGGCCAATGGCTTAAAAGGATCTCTGTAATGCCTACACCGTTGAATCTTTCAGTGTGCTCCACCTCTCTAAACTTCCTGTTGCAGTAGTTTTCAGAGAGAGAAGAGCAAGAGTTTATAAACCCTTCAACAAGTGTATCCTGGCTCGTTTCTGTCGATGGAATTCCAAGATATATTTTTGTTGGTGCCAATTCTATTAGAGCGTTTGCATTAAGCGCCATTCAAACCTCCCTGTTTAAACGCCACTTTGTTTCACGCCTTCCTAGTTGGCTGCTTCATCTTCATACGTGAAGGTTCTGATGTTTCAACAAAAAGCGGCTTGTCTTCATTTTCGTTAAATTTCGAAAGTATCCAAAGACCTTCCTCGGCCGTACAATCAAAAATCTCGTTTGTTTTAATACTAATACCCATTGTACCACTGTCGTTTTTTATGTGTAGTGAGATGGGTGATCTTTTTTGCCCAACATATTTAAGTTTCATCCGGAACCCCCTTTTTTGTACCGCTTAATGTTGTTTTTGCTATTATGGCCAATACACCTTGTTTAGTCAATAATTCAATGGATTGAGGCTCACCTCCTCGTTTAGTAACCCCTTCGTATAATTTTACAGGATAGCCAATAGAATAATATTCTGCCAATCCTGTCTTGCTTATTTCATAGGCATAGATGAACTTGTCTTTTTTACACTTGAAAACCTCTGTGGCCATTCGGCGTTTAAGATCTTTTATGTACTTTTTATTCCCGCAAAAGTAACCAGTAAGCTCCAACACCTTGTCACACAGGTTAATCCTTACTGGGGGCCGCGGGATTTCTTCCAGGGTTCTTGGCATTTCATAATCTACTATGGCAAATCCTCCGGTGATTTCATCACCCTCTTTAACCGCCCAAACATTTTGGAAGTAGAAATATTCTTCTGGAATTAAATGGCCAGAAGCACGTTTAAATGCTTCTGAGAATTCTGCCAGGTCTTTCCATTTGGTAAGTTTTACAATCAATACATGTTCCCCCGTACTTTCAAAGCCTTATAAAGCATGTAAGGGGTCATTGCATCGAGCTGCAAATCAGATATGTCAACGCCGTAGAACCCTTTAAGATACGGTGCCACTGATCCCGCCACCTCTGTACACCAACGACCATTGCCAGACCACTTGTTTTTTTCTGGGTATGGGCAATTAAAAAGGTATTTCTTTAATCCAGCAATCCATGCGTAATAATAAGCACCCCAATCGTAAGGTACGTCTAAGCTGTCAAATATGCAGTCAGCATAAGCATGTGTTTCGTCCCTTGGCAATAATGGAAAGTCAATCTTTTCCACGGTCTGATATTTTTTATTCCAGTGATCCGCGTGGCTTGCCTTTCCCGCTGGCTTGGTACACTCAACAACAATATTAGCTCCACCCTCAAAAAATAGAATTCCAACATGTGTAAAAGGCTCACCAGTTATATACCTATGAGCCTTTGAATACCATTTTTCATTGGTTGAAAATAAAAATTTCATCTTACTCCTTGTAATGCTCGTAAATCATCTGAACACCGAAATAATCACCTATTGAGTGCTTCACAATCAAGCCAATTTTGTGTGAATAGTATGTTGTATCGTTTTCAAGGACAAATGTGGTATTGCCGTCCATTTGGATGAATGACTTGGCTGGAAAGAATGAAAGGTTGTAGCCGCCAGCAAGAAATGGAACGTTTCCACCGCTCGCTTCCGGTATGTGTGGCGCTAGGACACACCACAAATAGCAGTCTGTTGAAGGGGATTCCCTCAAACTGATGATCCCCGACTTTATGCAGTATTTGAAATTCGGCGTATAGTCTATTCTTGTCTTTACGCATCCGGAATCAAGCCTTGCTTGAAATTGGGTTTCTGTTTCAGACTCATGGCCCGTTTGGCGAAATGAAAGCTCGTTGTCTGATGAATCAAAAAACATCATTTCGGCGTCGCCGTAATCGGTTCCGTCGTATATCCCGCCGTTGTCGTGCTTTCGGTTGTAGAGGCTGTTGTATTGCCCGACCTTGAAATCAAGAGATCTTGGTTCGTAATGAAATCCGTCCAAGGCTATTACGTTTTTATATTGAGGATGTCCCTGCTCATCGCGCTCCGGAATTACCACGCCCATTTTTTTTACTCCTGTCTGAATCCTTCTGCCAAGCATTCTAATTGTGCAAGACCAGATGATATATCGTCATAAATGTGGATATGAATGTAATCGTCATTTCCAATTCCGTAAGTTCCAGATTTTCTGATTATGAAGGAAAGTTCTGGCGCGAAAGTAGCAACAAATTGATCTTCCCCCGCTTGAACGTCGATTCTAAAAGCGTTGCCCGGTTGCGGGAAAGAGAAATAGTTTTTGAAATCTTCGGTTGTGAGTATTCCTGGAAGTGTTGTTATTTCGTTGTCAGATTTGATTTCAACCGATATTCCCGAACCTCTTGACTGAGAACCAAGAGGCTGATTTTTACATAAAAATTGCCCGAATTTTATTCCGGAACAACCGCCATAACAACGTATCTGCGATATGAACAGGTCTTCGTTGTTGTCAACTGGTACAGTGTACCTACACTTATTTTCTGTATAACTGGCTTCATCGCAATCCTGCCGCATGTCCTTGCTTGGAATTGTTTCGGTATTGTAAAAGAATTCAAAAAACCTTTTTCCAAGACCGCCAGGAATAGAAAGAACCGTACCAGTTATGCCGAAAAATCCAAGCCTGCCTGGATCGTTTGGGGATCTCGCAAGTTCTGCCGCTTTCGATCGCCTTACGATGGAACCGTTTGCAATGGTGCATATTGTCAAGCCACTGCATGTTACAGTCCATGATGATCTTGTTCCCCACTCGTTCATCAACCTTGATGCAATGTGTACATATCCAAAATCCTTTGCAACGTCACACTTCCAGTTGGCAAGAATAAAATTTGTATCGGCGTTTAATCCTACACATACATTTTCTGCTACCTCCCTTTCGGGATTGTCGTTGGCCACATCTGAAGCCGTGACTGTATAAGTATAGTCCACTGCTGGGTAAAGAGTAGTGCCAATTGGAGTAACTGCTGCTGGGATCTCTACCCTTACTGTATCGCCTGCCGAACCTATCCCGTTTGCATCTTCAAGGGTGCCGCCAAAAAAGAAGAAATCTGTACCTTGTGGATCAAGTCCAAATGTTGATTGAACTGTCACAATTGAACTGGTTTCCAACCTGTTTACTCCCGCCGACCTGCTTACATCGGCGCAATAATCATTGTCATCGTCACATAGCTTGGCTCTCTGTGACGTTGGCCACGCAGCACCAAAAACAAGAAGCAAGCACATGCCTGCAAGGAATGAAGCGGCTTTTCTCATTGTTTTCTCCTAAAAAAAGTGGGGCTGGTTATGAGATTTAGGACCGGACACCCCCCCCGAAACGGTCACATGATATGATTAGGTTGTTTCTTCAATGTATTGGATTGTGGAATATCCATCATTGGCTCTATCCCTATTAGTCGCCAGTACTTGGATTCCAACAGTCCCATCCCCCACAACTTCACACATTGGAAAGTTGAGTTCTACAACTGGGCTAGCTGGCGATGTTACAACCTTTCCCCATGTTGTAAGTGTATCAACGCCGTTATATTCGCCAATTTCCCATGTTACCAGTGACAAGGATGAAAGAGTAACCTTGATTTCCTTGGCTGTTTTGGCGTTTGTCACAACAGCATCATGCGCGTCTGTAGCATCCTTTGCCATGGAGTCATGAAGATGGTAGGAAAAATTTTTGTCAGAATCTGAGCTGGGAACAACAACCACCTTAACATTTCCATCCGGGTCAGTCCTTGGGATAACAAGGCTTGGTGTTGCTTCGTCTGTCTTAAAAAACACAGGAACGGCAAAATCATTTGTTCCTGGTGTAATTGTATCTCCGTCTTGCCCAACTGTTACAAAGTCTGTAGCGGTGGAACCGGACTGGCCATCAACAAGTTTGATTTTAAATTCGTCATCTCTGTAAGTTTTTACGATTTGGGCTTCGTTAAATTCTGCCATGCTCACTCTCCTTGTGTGCGTTTAAACGTCATCTGATTCGAGATTTTGAAGGCTTTCCCTGCACTTCTCCAACTCTTCTTTTAATGTGGATATAGTCATATTATACTCTATGATCTTAAATTCATAATCTTCTATTTTTGCTTTCGTTGCAAAAATTGTTTTTCTCCTGGCAACGCGCTTTTTAAGCTCATCGAATTCCTGCTTGTTCATTGTTAACCCTCGTATACAAAGATATTATAGTCGGCGTTTACATTGCTGTAATTGGTGTTTTTTACTTTTACCTTTAAATTGTCGGTGGCCTCGAATTTGTAGGCTCCCATATCAATATCTATATTTCTGTCGTTCCAAGAATTTCGCTTCATAGCCCAGGGGGAATTGTTTATTAGAACAGTAAACAATCCATAACCGTCACCTTCACAAAGGATCTTTATTACTCTTGTGTCAGCCGTGTATGTTTTATCAATTAATGTTTGTTCTGCGCCTTTTGCGATATTCGCCGTAGCATGTATTACGTTTTCGAAAATAGTAACGGAAGAAACAAATATTTCCCCGTCTTCTCCTATCCTTAAGAATTTCCAGACTCCGTTGGTTTCGTCGTAGCCTCCCATCGCTACAGCTTTGTCCGTAAGAAAATTTACAGTCTGGTTTTCTTCAATGATAGCGTCTGCTAATTCTGTCGCCGATGTACTTACAATGGTTCCATAGACAGAAAATTTAACACTCCCACCTGTAACAGTAGCCTTTAGATAGGCTTTATCGTGGGTATTTCCAACCAGAACTTTGTCGGTTGCAAGGCCGCTTGAAAGGGGATTGTGTTGCCTTAAAAGGTTGCCTTCTCCAATCTCAAATCCAGTTGTGAAATCATAATACTCTACAAGGACCGAGCCGCCAGCAGTTGACTCAACTAAAACAGTAGACAATATGGAATTGCCTGCAAGATCAAGTTTTGCATAATAAACACCTGCCACCCTTGTTTCCAAGGGCAAGAGGTCTAGCGATTCTCCATCACTAAGGGTGTGTTTTGCATCAAATGATATAGCCATATCGTTATCCCCAAAAACGGGCCGCCCGAAAAGTCAAGCGGCCCTTAAACTAGGATAGGGGGATATTAAGATGGGACATTAATCCCGTAACTTACTGTTTTCTCGTTGGCTCCATTTGGCGTACCTTGAAAATCGACTCTTGAATAACTTGCAATTTCATAACGATCATCCTTACTTAGGGCTTCTCTAAGAGCCATTCGGATAGGTCGCCTAACTGCCCAATACCATCTATCTTTGTGGATAAGTAATAGACCTGTTCTATCAGTAGTCACTCCATCATAAACGCCTGTCGCGTTTAGATCTTCCCTCATAAAACCAGACTGCATAATTGGAGTCCCTGCGTAAGATCCTAATTGGCCCTTCAAAACCGTGGCCTTGTCGGCCATTTTGTCAACCGTGACAACGTTGTCAGTGCCCATCATTCCATTGTAAGCAGAAGGCCCAACGATCCAAATTAAGTCGAGAGGATTAACGCCAAATTTACCTAGCTCTTTTCTGTGTGCTCTAAGCTTCGCATCAGTTATCGCACCGTTCAGATAATCGTATGTTCCACCGTTTGCACTGTTTTGGATACCGTAGTACCTAAGTCCGTGAAATTGCTTTTCTGCGAGGTCTGCAGCGCCTGCCTGCGTGTCAGAATCAATATGAACTGTACCTATCTTTGTTCCGTTTATGACACAAGATTCATAAGATCTCAAATGAGCGTTTGTCAATTCCATTTTGGCTAATTCTAAAATACCAATTATGGAATCCTCATTTACTTCTTCTGGAATGATAAAATATTCGCCATATTTGCTGGCCGTAAAAGTGATTTTTCCAGTTGTAAAACTGGCATCGGTCATTGATGTATTTTCTGCAATTCTTCGCGCTTTTGTAAAATCACCCGCTGTTGGCAACTCATAAGGCGAGGTAGGCATATCAATCTGTCTTAATGCACCAACTAATTCACGGTCTAATTCTAGCTCTGGTATGTAAGTACTTGAAATTGCTGTAGGAATCCATTCTGCCCCCCCACCAACAACGCCAGTGCCGAATGATTTTATGCGAGGAATAAGCACGTTTTTAGCATAATATGACTCTAAAATATTCTTGCATTTTCCAAATCTATCTTGGCTTTCAGAAGCGCCGATTTTGTCCAATGGGTCACCATAAAACATTTGCGCGATAAAACGAGCATTCTGAAATTCTTTTTTCATCTGACAAACTAGGGATTTCAATTCTCTTGGAACATTTCGATAGCCCTGGGCTTCGGTGTTTACATTAATAAGATCTTTTACGTTGGAGACACCAAAATATGACTTGCACCTCGATTCGTCGCTGTTAGATCGGTTCATTGGCTGGTAACCTCCTGTTGTCCTACCTTCTTCGGAGCCTAGTAATTTTTCTTTGTTTTCTTTTTCGTCTTGCTTTTCCTTGTCAGCTTTTTCCTTGGCTGCCTTTTCCTTTTCAACTTCTTCAGCTTCCTTGGCTTTTTTGGCTTCCAATTCTTTCGCCTTGAAAGTTTCATTTTCTTCGTTCAAAGATTTATTGGTAGCTTCAAGGTCGTTTAAACGGCCTTCCAACTTTCTGTAATCGGCTACAGTTAGTTTCATTTTGTTATCCTTCCGTGGAAACAATAATAATAATTAGCGATGATTAACCGTTACACAGCGTTTAAACATCTAGTTTGTCAAGTCTTTGATTTAATTTTGCATGATAATCTCTAATAATGTCAAGGTTTTCCTGCTTTTCCTTAGAAGGTTCGGTGTTTAAACGCTGTCCGTTTAACGCAAGGGATTGTGGAGCAGCTAGCATTGCACCGCCCATTATCTGTTTTAATCCCTGGATCTCTCCGATTAGTTGAGCAAGCAGGACGTTGGTTTGCTTGGCTTCGTTCAATCCAACATCTCCTGGGGATGATTCTATATATCCTTGTCCTTGAATTGGCTGGGTAGGCATTGGGGCTAGGTTTTTGAAAACCATTCCCCACGATTCTGGTTTTAAATCACAGCTTTTTTCTTTAGAGCACTTTGCAATAGCTATAGCAATAGCCTGGTCTTGCGGTTTCCCTGCCTCCATCTCTTCTTTGATCCAATTTGAAACACATTTGGCATAAGATTTTTGCTTTTCGTCTTCCTCTTCTTCTAGGGGTATCTCTGATTCGTCTTGAAGCTCTTCATCTGCAAGCTCTTCGTCTTGAATCTCTGTCTCTTGCTCTAGCAGTATTTCTTCCCCTTCCTCTTCAAGTGATTCTTGGTTCTCTTCTGTGTCAGTGTTTCCGTTCTCCAAAGGCTCTTCTTTGTCTTCCTCTTCATCCGCTATTTCCTCCGGACGCCTTATTGTATCGGCGTTTAAGTTAGTATCTATGTTGTTTAATTCCATTAGCTCACTTGACTGTATCCCAAGATTGGAGGCCAAGGAAGTGATTAATTTCTCGCTTGCCTGGTGGATATTTCCAGCCATAAATTCAAACATTTCATCTAATGACATTTCTGATTCTTTAGCTATTTTTGTCAGCATGTCTTCTCTTGAAAAGCCCTCTTGTTCTTGCATTTCAGATATTTTTGCATGAACTCTAGCAGCAACTGCAGCACCCTTTTGCTTAAGCAGTCGGCTTTTTATGTCTTTGAGGCTTCCTTCTTTAAGCATCTTTGTTGATAGTTCAAACTGTGATTCTTGATTCATTGGGATAGACACTATTGAACTCTCAAGGAGATCAACACCCATAAGATGGATAGAATCTTCTGTTTCTTTTTCTGATTCAACATCTATGCCTACAGAGAAAGAGTTCAAAATCCCTTCTTCAACCAAGTCCCTTACTTTTTTTATCTCTGGTACTTCGGATTGTGAGATCCTAACCTTCATCCATAGACCTTCTTCGTCAACCTTGGCATCAATCCCCTTGCCTACTGGTAGATCCTTGTTGTGATTAAAAAGTATTATTGGATTTTTTTTCCATTCGTCTATACGCCACTGGTCAATAGGGACATGCTCCATCCCCCTGTCTATCACCTTATTTCCCTTCTTGTAGGATCGGTTTGCATATCCTTCTATAATAGTTTCTTTTTTATCGCCTTCTTTCTTTTTTACCTTATAGTCAAAGTTAAACAGCAATTTGCGCATTAAAACACCCCTTGGTTTTGTATTAATATTTTGGCATTGTGTAATAAATAATATGTCACGTTTAAACGGGGGGTCAAGCAATGATTTATGACGATCAAACAGAGCATACAATTAGAGTTGAAGCGGAAGCCGCTTCAGTTATCACCGAAAAGCTGGGAATGACCGTTGAGAGAATGCCTGGTCAATATAGATTTTCCGATTTTATCGGGTATTCAGATGACGTTGTATCTTGCCTTATTGAAATTAAAAGCAGGAATATCAAGTTGCACACATACAAAGAGGTTATTCTTTCCTGGTCGAAATTTGTAAAAGCTCATGCTTATGTTTTTTCTGCTGGAATCCCTTTTATAGTGGTATTTTGTTTCAAAGATTGCGTTGCAATATACCAGTGGCGTGGTGAATCGTTAACGGGAAAGGTTAAGCTTTCTGGTCGCACTGTTAAATATAGAAGGCCGCAAGATATCGAACCGTGTGTATATATCCCAGTTAAGGACATGGAAATAATATCTATGGAGCCAATACCTTCTATGTGTAAAGGATCTAGAGTTATAGATCTTTTTAAAAGGTAAAAAAAAGCGGCCATAAAAAAATCTTGGATTGGACGACTGACCTTATTGTGACCGCTTGCCAGAATACTATCTAGACTGATGATTTAACAAAACAACGTTATTGCTGCAAGGAAAATTCTCCCTGGCTTTCAGCATCTGTTTCGTATTGATTTAAGACAGGTGAATATGTGTAATATCTAACCTTGTTCTCTTCTGGATAGAATGTATAGTACCGCAAAAAAAAGACTTCGTTGCTGTCACACTGGTAATCAACAACAAAAGAATGTGAATTGTTTTCTTTATAATAGGCTTCACGCACACAGCTATGGCCGCCATTGCTTAAAACTATGTTTTCATGGTGCCTAAGCAGTTGCTCTCTTATAATACTTGAAGACCATATATCATGCGTAGCAAGTATGACTTTATGGTCGGGGTAGGACAATAAAATCTCTTTGGCCCAATTGAGAGATCCATAATTTGGGTCGCTGTAAGGATCAAAAGACTGCAGCTGCAAGAACAGGTAGTCAACGCCTCCCAAATCCATGTTGAAAAATATATTTTCTGTCCCATTGTGGTTACCTCCAAACCATGGCAAACCATCGAAGTCATGCAGTGGAAAGTGCTGGTTGAAGGAGTCCAAGGAATCATGATTTCCAGCTACTGGCATGTATAAAACCTTTCCTCTCAAATGTTCCCATGCTCTTTTTCCTCTTGCCCATTGGCTGCCGTTTGACCAGTTTTCTGTGATGTCACCCAATCCCTGCACCATCTTTATGTTTAAACGACCTACATTTTCAGCTATCCATTTAAATGATTCGTCCATTCTTTCATAGGGTGCTTTTCCCCAGTTAGCTGTATAGTGTTGGGTGTCTGGTATTACTACCAACGTCCAAGGAAGTCTTTCGGGATTTTGGTCTTCTGACTGTGTTTCACAACCAGGATCGACAAAAGCATTGGTGTCATTTCTTTCGGTTGCGCAAGCGAAAAAAAGAAAAAAAACAGTTGTCAGCATCGCTAGCTTTTTCATAGGATTCCTTTCTGCATATTATTTGATACAATTATTTTTTCACTGCTAATTTTATCATAAAAGGATGGTTTAATATGGTTTTCAAAAGAAATTTAAAAACATTTGCAAAAGCCGTTGCTGTGGCTGGAACCGCTGAAGCATTAAGCGCAACACAATTATATGCGAAGGAAGTCAAGATCAAGTCACCTTCGACAAATACAGATGCTGTTTACTTGGGAGATTCCACTGTTGCAGCGGCTAATGGGTATGTTTTAGCTCCAGGAGAAGAATTGGACTTGGCCTCTCTCCTTACCGATCCGACAGAGGAAACAGTGTTCGACCTGTCTACAATTTATGCAGACGTGGCAGTAAATACCGAAGGTGTTGTTGTTATTTATCTTGAAAAAACACCCGTTTAAGCAACCTTGCAAAGATGAGGTTTTCAAAGATCAAAATGAATCGTATTGCAAGGTGTACATTTGTGTTGTTATGATCTTTAATTCTATTTTTCTCCAATGTTTTTATAGAAGCTATGGTTTTCATGGCTGTTTTTAGTGCCTGCGACTTTCTTGTTGTGTAAGTTGCAGGCATTTCTCTTGAGTTGGCTATCTGCTGCTTAGCAAGATCCAACTTTGTTTTTTGTAACTCCGTCATGCCTGGAGTTACACCAGCATATAGTACATATGTGGATATTGCTAAAAAAAGAACAAAGCCCACTTTAATTGCTATCGCCTCTGTTTTTTGGGCCGAAGTAACCAGACCAAATGTTACTATGCCAATCTCTAGCAAAATGGCACAACACCAGCCATAAAAACCATAACCCAAACTGCCAGCCATTAGATAAATTAAAATGCTTGTGCAAGCAATACACGTGGTAATATAAAAGCCTCCGGTCAAATAGCGTCTAACAGTATACAGTGTGTCGACTTTGGCTTTTTCGTCCTTTTTAGCTGGCTCGATTTCGACTTTTTTAGACGCTCTTTCCTTTTTTAGACGCTCCTTGTTTTCTTCATACCATCTTTTTTTCCGATCTTTTTCTTTATTTATATCAACCATTAGCGCCTCCAAACGTCTAGATTAGGTTGGAATTTAGACACGCTTTGCGGATTTGTCAACTGGCTGGCGACAAAAAGTTGTTGACACCACATTATGTGGTGCTATTATGGGCGTCGTTGGATAGTTGTTTTTAACAAGGAGACAAGTTTTGGATAAGTTTTTATCAAATTATTATAAGGAAAATGAAATGAAAAAAACGAAGCAATTAATGCAAGATCTTAAAAAAGAATTTGGTCTTAATTTCAAAGATTTATCATACGAGTACATTATACTGAACAAGTATCATAAGAAGATGAATTTTGCATCAAAATTAAGCTATGATAACGCTTGTAGAGTAGAAGATATCGCTAGTTACATAGAAAATCATGAATGTGTGACAGCAACTAACTTTATGGGTGGCGTGATACAATACAGCAATAATTGGTCTTGCAAAATCGGAAATGAATCCAGTATCTATGTGGATATGGAGTGGGTTGAAAGAAGCGTTGAATTCCACATTATGGAACAAAATGGGGATAAAGAATAACATGGATGTAAAAAAGGCGAGGAAAAAACTAAAGTGCACACAAGCCCAACTGGCTGAAAAACTGGGATTAACAGAAACCCATATTCAACGTCTTGAATATGGAAAATGTGCGATTCAAAAACAAACAGAACTTGCAATCTTAATGCTTTTACAAAAAAGCAATATGACTAAAAATGTGCGCTAAAACGTCAACAGTCCAACCGTTGCCGATCATTTTTAGACGTTGCGATTTTGAAATTTTGACTTTTTTGCCGTCGCTGTTGATTCCAAATTCTGTATAACCATCGGGCAGTGTCTGCAATCTTTCGCATTCCACCGGCAACAACGGCCTCCAGATATTTTTTTTGTATTCCACTTTGGGTATTCTGTGACCACCTGTGCAGGTGTTAATTGTTGGACTTTTACCATCGCGATGGTAAACCCGTTTAAGATGGTCGTTGCCCTTTATATCTGCATTGCCCAAGTGGCAAAGTCCATTTTTAGAAAAAACCAATTGTCTGGAGTGCTTTTCAAAATATGAAAAAAGATCACCAGATTTGGCATAGTTTGCGTCGATGCAGTAAGATTTTTTCCTGTCAGAAAAACCACACTCCAACATGTCATCCATCATTATTCCCTTGTCATTCGGCTGAGTTACATTTGGTATATTAGTCCAATAGAGGCGTTTTCGATGTTGCGCGGATACCAACGAGGAATTAATCATGATTGGCTGCACTTTCAGAAGTTCCGAAATTTTTTCCATTACTGCTTTTTTCATCATCACATTTTCCAGGAGAAAGTACCGTGGCTTAATTTGATCCAACAATCGCAGGTATTCGAAAAACAGAGCCGACCTTGGATCATCAAAGTTGAGTTTTTTGCCCGCAAAAGAAAATCCTTGGCATGGAGATCCACCGATTATCAAATCAATATCGATTGGCATGGACTCAGTTGTTATATCCCGTACGTCTCCAAGTTCAATTAGTTCTGGATGGTGCAACCTTGCGACTGAGGCGGCATACTTGTCAATTTCCGATGTGTAATACTCGCTTACAAAAATACCAGCTCTTTTTAGTGCCACAAGACCGCAAGCCATGCCGTCAAACAAACTTAAAACTTTCATATATCCCCCTTGCCTAAATTAATTATCTAAAGTTAATGCCGCTATCATCCAAGTCAGCATCTGGCGGTACGAGCAGCCAAGTGCAGCGACAATTTATAGTTTCATTGGCTGGTCCTCTTGGATCTCGCGGGAATTCCAAGTTGTTTCCTGCTGGTGTCTTAAAGTCTTTTCCAACTTCCACCATTTCCCCGTCCAGCTGCTTGTGGTCGGTTGCGTCACCTTCTGCAAAAGACCTAACCCTAGAGTCGCCTGCTGTTATCCACATTTTTTTTAACCCTGGAATAACTGTTGTAGCATCCTCTTCTGCCGCTTTTTGTCCTAATGAAACAGCAGTTAATGTTTCTGTTCTGGCTATTGTTTTGGAGCGATTTGGCGCTGCTTCTCCGAAATAGCTAAAGATGTTTTCAGCGATTTCATCCAGCGTTTTTGATTCCTTCACACCCTTTTCAACCACCTTAAGAATGTCGTTGGTTGTAGTTTCTGAAAATGTTTGAAAGTTCTTCAAGGCTCTCGCTGCAAGGGCTTCGCGCCTTCCTTGCTCGTTTCTAGATCTTAATGCCTGTATTTCGTTTTCGGATGGAAGGTTGAAGGGTGTATCTAGTTGTAGGTTGTAACCGACTTCGCCAGTTGCAACAAGCGTAGGTACTGCATTTTCTGTGTATTGAGGTTCAAATTTTTCATAGGCTTCATTCAACGCCGATTTTAATCGCTCCTCCTCCGGAAAAAATCCTTCCTGCTTCAGCCTTTCTTTAAATATTTTCTTGAATATCTTTACTGTAATTGGTGCCTCTTCAGCAAAGATATCCAATACGGATTTTAAAACCTTCCTTTCACCCCGATCAACTTGGTTGTCTTCCTTATTTTTTCTGCCGCTCCACCAAGAATCATTTTTGGTCAAAAAAGCCTCGGTCCTCCTAGGCTTTGTGTCCTCTTGCGTGTCCTCTTCCAGCTCTTCGCTGTCTTCTTGGGGTGCTGGCAAGGCTGGGAGGTTGCTGCCTGCCTGCAACGGTTGAGCAGAAAATTGCTCGAATGGGTTATTCTGCTGGGAACCTCTAACAACGTCGCCGCCAGGTAGAGGTGGAGCGTCATAAAGTGTTTTTCTAACTTCATTCATTGTCATGAAATTCATCTGCTTTATTGCCAAGTCAGCTTTTTCCGATTCGTCGACTTGCAAGGCTCCAACATCCGAATTGTCAAATCGGAAGAATGTTTTAAAGCCAAGTTCACGTTTAAACGAAGAGCTTAGAGAATCAGAAATTATATTTTGGAAGGGAATAACTGTTTGTTCCCAGAAATTTCTTATCTGCGCTTTTGTCTCTTCCGATCCGAGAGATCCAGATGATTGCAAGCCAAGTTCATGTGGCGGTATTGCAAGCGTCGCGCGTATATCGTCCCGATTTATGAGAAGGTGTTCTTTTAGCTGCTGCTCGGCCATTGTTTGCTGCAATGACTTTGCAGTAACCCCTTTCGGTAGTATCATGGTTCGGCGCTGGTTGCGGCGTCCAGTCCAATTTGTTTCAATCGATTTTAGCAGTCTCATTGCCTGCTTTTCGTTCGCCAATTCTCCCATCTCCAACACTGGGCCGGGGTTTGCTTGCTTAAGATAAAAGTTAATCAGAAATTCTTTTGTGTATTTGTCAAACAGAACTGACTTTCGTGCTGGTATAAATGGAGACAAGCCCCAATACATGCTGTTTAAGTGAGGTAGCTTAACGTGAATGATATCCTTCGGGGAAATTTTCATGTACCCGCCATACATGTCTTGGAATTCTTTCGCCGATCCAAAGTTAACTTGGTAATACTTTATAGATCCATCTGTAGCTGTTTCAATTGTCACAATTTCAGTGGGTATCAGTATAAGTTCTTTATGAAATCGAAGCCGCCATATAATTGCATTGCCCATCAAAGTCAATTCAGAGGCGACCTTGTACATGAAATTTGTGTACCCCTCTTGAGGATTTGGATTGTCAAGCATATCTATCAAGTTGTTTTTTTCTGCTGGAACTCTTACTATTGAACCGTTTGAAAGAACCTCTCTCTCAATTGTAAGAGGCTGGCTTGATATCTTTCTGGCTACTATATTTACAACAATATATGGCCAATTTTCAGAGAAATATTGGTTCTTGAGACTCATGAAATCTAGCGTTGCTTCTACCTCGCTCACCCAATTTCCAAAGTTTTCGTCGTTGTATGGGTCACTCGGCGCGGCCTTTTCTTTTGGCTGTCTTTTCTCGATTTCATTCCTTCTAAAGTTTTCTGTGTAGCTCATCTGTTCCCTCTTTTAATACATTCACTAAAATAGTATCCAAAATGTTACTAAAATCATCACAAACCTGTCATCGAACATCGTTTAAAATCCTTCCTCTGGGTCCATATCCATTGATTCATATAAATAGTTTTCAAAAGAATCCTTAACTGTTTCAGCTTTGGGCAAATCCTCCACAAATTTTATATCGAAAGACTTATCTGCATACTCATCGCAAGCCACATAGCCGAGAAAACAAGAGGTAACAATGTCATCGTGTGCACCGTCGGCTGCGTTGTATCTCATCCTGCCAAGCTTATCAGTTTCGACCTCATAAGAATCAAATTCCTTCAGAAGTTCTGGCCAATTTGGAAAAATTATATCGCCCAATTCCATACCGTTTATAAGCGAATTGACCATTTGAGATTTCGATGCATTTGAGAAAGTTATTCCATGGTATACAAGCCCTGGAATTTCTGCAAGCATGTCATCGATCACTGTCCCTAGTCCTGTTTTATCGTGGTATAGCATGTCACAGGATTGGAATTTAAACATGAATTTAGCCATAAGCAATAGCTGTTCTGGGTATCTTTTACCCTGCATCCGTAAAAATCCCACACATCTAAATGGCCGCTTGGAATAATCCCAACATGTAATGACTGTGTAGTCTGTTGTTTTTGCCCAGTCAGCACCTGCCACCATTGCAATATCTGCATGATTTGGGTGTATCCACATTTCCACGGCTGAAGACTTGATAAACTCTTCTTTCCAAGTCTCTGTGTCAATTACGCACTTGGGGAATACTTCCCCATCGTCGATGAATTCCGAAAGGTAGTATTGCCTAAAAAGCCTATCAGGAAGAAGCCTTTTTGCTTCGTCTATGGAATCTTGGGGTACGTGTGGATTATCACGCGTTGGAGCTGTAAGAAATATTTCGCGCGGTTCTCTTTTTTCGTGCTTTGCGCGCAGCATCTCTTCTTTCGCCCTCATACAACCTTTATAAAAAAAGTTGCGGCCTCTTGGGGTCGATATGTTTAAACGCTGTGCTTGCGTCAGTGTCCAAGTTGTCCTTGATGAAATAATTGCTTGTTCTTTTAGTTTGGCGCATTCGTCCGACACTTGCCCAAAAACGGCTTCACCTTCCAAATCCTCTGGGTTTTGCCCATGCCAAAACTGGATTTCAATGTTTTTACTCGGAATGGTAATAATACTGTCTGCTTTATTTTCCTTTATGTACGGCGGCGGCGGCCATAGGTGTTTTATGTATCGCTGGCCTATTTTGGTCTGTTTTTGAATAGGCGCAAGCCAGCGCCACAAGGTATTGCTAAATTTGGGAGCAGCAAAAGCCAGACTTGCACTTGCGCTTATACTTTTTCCCCATTTCGTACCACAGGCCAGCCAAAGTGTTTTTGTTTTTGTGTTACGATTTGCCAAGTGGCGCATAACAAGTGATTGCTTTTCGCTATGGGGAGAAAAAATTTTAGTCCTTAGCTTTGCCAATATGACTTACCAGTAATAATTTGTCTAAACTTAAAAATACATATTAATACATATTATGCTCAAAATAAATGTTGTCATATTTCTGTTGACAGACCGTTTAAACAGTGTAATAAAGGGGGTGTTGGAAATGGCGTTTTTGTATTACAGTTTTTGCAGGAGAGAATAAAATGTCCAATATAACTAGGGAACAGTGGTTAAAAAGAATGGCAAAACACTTGAGCAGAGAGTTTAAACGGCAGTTTTACACAGTACCAGAAAACATAAGGGTATCATGTGGTTTGCCAAGTTCAAGAGCCTTTGGAGCTAAAAGGAAAACAATTGGCCAATGTTGGGACAAGGCCGCTTCAGACGATAAACATTTTGAAATATTTGTTAGTCCGACCGTGGACGATCCAATTGAAGTTGCCGCTACATTGGCTCATGAGATGGTTCACGCTGTCGTTGGTTTAAAGGCTGGACATAAAAAGCCATTTGTTGACTGCGCAAGATCCATAGGCTTGGAAGGCAAGCCAACGGCAACAGTGGCAGGTTTAAGACTAAAGGAATTTATAATTGCTGGACTCGAAAAAATAGGTCAATATCCACACGCCAAGATTGACTACTCAAGCAAAAAAAAGCAGGGCACAAGGCTTGTTAAGGTGGCTTGCCCTAACCAAGAGTGCGACTTTTTGGAAGAGCTTGGGAAGGTCTACAGTGTCAGAATGTCGGCGCAGGTCATCGAATACGGGCTACCTGCGTGCGGGTGTTGTCAAGAAACAATGGTGGAGGTCTAAATGAGAGAAAAGAAAGTTCGGGCAAGTGTTTACTTGTCGGAACACTTGACACAAATAGCTGTCAAAACAATGGGTTCAAAAAGTAAATTTGTTGCGGAAGCATGTAGATACTACATAAACAATGGAGGTTTGGAAAAATGGGCAAAGGAGAACGAAAAAAATGAAGCTGATGGAGCTAAAGGGATTGTACGTAACCCTAAAAGATAGGGGTGTTTTTAAAGGAATCAGAGGTGAATATCTGCCAATGGATTGTTTGACCGACAACTTGGAAGGCTTAATTGACATAGCTTTAGAGGCTGATCGTTTAAACCAGATGGATTTGCAAGGGACTGTACACCATGACTATACACAACTGCGAAAGTTGCTCGGAAGATTCGAGGATTGAAGAAGATTTTGGCTTCGTTGCAAAGGGTTTGCAGGTGGAGCTAATACGCAAAGGCATAGAGGTATTTGGCAATCAATCTGCTATTGCAAGGGCTTGCGGCGTGTCTCGCCAATTGATATCTAGATACTATTGTGCAGACGCCGAAATGAAACACTCCTTTTACTTGTATCTTCAGAGTGTTATAGAGTCTGAGATTAAAGATAACGTTTAAACAATTATATTGTCAATTTTTTGTTGACACTCATTTCTAAAAACCCTATAAGGAGGATGTCAACAACGTGTTGACACTAACTGGATAACTAAGGGGTGAGAGATGACATACTTAATGAGCGAAAAAGATGGAATGCCAAAGACGGCAACCAACGTAAAGACAGGAACATTCGGGACTGTCTCTGAAATCTGGACAAACCTAAAAGGCGTTAAATACGTCACTGTTCACAGCTTTAACGGCAAAGTTAACTGGAAACTTTCAAACTGCAAGATTGAGGGGTAAGAGATGAACAACAGAGCAATCGGGTCGTTTGAAGACCTTTTGGATCTTTGCATTGAAAATGAAGCCGACAGGCAGGATCTCGTTTCGGAACATGCAGACAGGATCAACTTGACTGAAAATGAGAAACTCATACTTCTAAGGGGTAATTTGAAATTCTGGAAAATAAGGGGTGAGTGATGAGCGAGAACATTACAATAAATTTTGAATACCGGTTGGCTCACTATGACAACATCGAAGAATATGCATTCGACGAGCATGCCGATCCAAGCGGCCGGGGGCCTGGCACAGGCTTTGATGACATCGAAAGCGCAAAGCTTGCAATTGCAGAATACGGGCATGACGGCCTTTGGATAATAGATATGTCTTTCGACAGCGGCGCAATGAAAGAAGTTTGCTTTTTGCTTGACGGCGAAGAGGTTGAGAATCCGAAGAAGAAAAACAGGTGGTCGAGGGATGATTAAGAATATAACACTAGAATTTGAAGAGGATGAGATTCAGCATCTGGCTTATGTGATATGCAGAAGTTTTCTTCATGAACAAACAGACAGGTTTCTGTTGAAAGACTTACAGAAAATGGACTTGGCAACATGTAACAGGTACTCGAAAGGAACATTGTTTTTCACAGATGACTTATTAAAGGCAAAAATAATATTTTCCTTTTATGCTGAGGATTTTAATCCGATACTTCTTTCAGAAAATGGCGGTGATTGGTGCATTGCAGTTGATAAGGAGTTTCATTAAGAAATGATTACAATATTGTCAAAAAAGACTGAATATCATTTGAAGATTGGCAGCGAGCGTTTCTTTTTTATAATCGATGAAAATAGATACAGGCTTGAAGACGCAGACGGAAACGAATATGCAAACAGCATGGGCCTTGCGAAATCGCCTAAATTTTTGAAAATACTTGAAGCGTGTCGCGACAAAGTAAAGCATGGGTATTGTAAGGTATAGTATCGTTTTGGTGGAGTGGGTCAGAGTCATGTAAAGTAACGGCTGGGTGGAGCATCTTCTGGCAAAGGCTATGCAAGGTGAGGCGATAAATAGTTTAGTTTAGTTCAGTTTTGGTAAAGTGATGCATAGTTGAGTGTTGGCAATGTTTTGTTGAGCAGTCCAATGCTATGGCAAAGTTATGGTTAGGTAATGTGTAGTGCAATTCAGTTTTGGTAAAGTGAGGTAATGTTGAGTATTGGCAATGTTTTGTTAAGCAGTCAAATGTTATGGCAAAGTTAGGCGCAGTTTTGGTTTAAGTAATGGCAGGGTAAAGCGCGGTCAGTTACTGTTGTGGTTAGGTGTTGCGTATTTCAGTTGGGAAAGGATAAAACAAAAATGAATATTGATGGAATAAGAGAAAAAGTTGTAAGGAACATTACTGGCGGTGTTGACGAAAAAATAAAGATAAAAAGAGAATCTAGTTCAGATACAAGAACGTGTGATTATACTAAAGTTACAAAGGAAGAGCTTTACAAAAACTCACTATCACATATAAGTGATGTAAATCTAGGAATTAGTTATTTAATAAGAAAATTGAGAGAAGCCGCGCTTTTGCACGATGTTACAAAAACGTATGATATCGATAAATTCTACAACGACTTTAAAACAGGCTTTGAAAACACTGATTGGTGGGAAGAACATCAAAAAGTGGAAAGGCACCATTTTAATGATGGAAAATATATCCAAGATGATATCAACTTGATTGATGTACTTGAGCAAATTGTTGATGGAGTGATGGCTGGCATGGCCAGAACAGGTAAATATCGACACGAGCCAATCAGCAATGAATTACTGCAAAGAGCATACAATAATACAGCAAAACTTTTAATTGACAATACTTCAGTCGTATAAGGAGAATGTTAATAATGGGTGGAATACTTTTTAAAGGGCAATTGGGTGAAAAAGGGAACATGCGGCTGAATGCGACGGAGTCTTTCCCGCTTTATCTTATGTTTCTTTTTTCATGTGAGGAGGAGCCACATTCAAAGGAGGCAAAAGACAGCGTTCGAGGATTTTTTGAAAAAGCCTTTGCCGAACTGCTTGACCAGGTTTTTTCCAAGTATGAAGCGGTAAAATTTGATTTTAATAAGACGCCAGAAGAAAACTACAAGATTCTTCGAAATTATCTGGAGAAGGAAAAGGCAAATGCATGACATCAACACGTTTTACAAGTTGGACGAAAACAACGAAGTGCAGATCATGTCGCCGGAAGAGGTCGAAAGATTCGATTGGAAGAGTCGCTGGCACATGAAAAGCAAAGCAGGCGTCGTGACTGTGTCAACAATTTTTCTTGTTATAAATCACAGATGGTTTGCTGGCAAGGCTCCATTGTTGTTTGAAACCTGTCTGTTTCATGATGCCACGAATGAATCCTTGATGGTCCAAAGATATGAAACAGCTAAAGAAGCAGAAAAAGGTCATGATTATTGGTGCGCAACAGTCAGAAGCAGACTTGGGATACTTCTTGAAGAACCAGTTAATAATCTCGATTTCATGCGAGAAAGTGTTCAATAAACATATCTTTATTGATCACCGGCGTAACATTGTTAACTTGCCGGCTTTATTTATAAAACAGAATTTATAGGGGTTTAATGATCACTTATAAATGCAGCTGAAATCTTTAACAGAATATTAAAAGGAATCGTTTAAACGCATGGAAAAGAGAATTATCATAAATCCGACAAAGGAACAGTTTGATGATATTGGCAAGACTTATGAAATTTTAATTTTTCTTATGGGCAAAGACGGTCTTCACCTCGCTTGCAACAGGATATTGAATGAGGTCTTGGCCGACATGAAAAGGAAGGGGTTAACAGAAGATAAGATCAAAGATATGTTTACACAAAGTATAACAAACGCTATCGATATAGCTTTTAAGCAAAATGACCTTGGAGTGTAATGTTTCTGTAAGGTTGTGTGGTGTAGTTTGGGTATAGTGGAGTTGTGTGAAGTTATGGTTAGGTAAAGTTAGGTTTATTAAGGTACTCGTTGGCTAAGTT